>OGCI01000550.1_pt1 | contig 40861 bp, 44 predicted proteins | sample 1570021 | NCBI WGS metagenome assembly OGCI01 (sample SAMN06264664, study PRJEB24512) | hot springs metagenome | isolation source: Hot spring water | place: South Africa: Tshipise | collected 2015-06-21
CTACCGCTAGTCCTGGCTTCTTCTTAGGTAAGAATCCACGGAATCCCAAGGAAGTTGCTACCCTCCGGTTGGTGCCAACCGTGCGGGATACCTTCAAGAAGTTCGGGATTTCCCAAGCAAACTTCGATTCCATGCCCAACTACTGGGATACCTATCCTCACAACATCAAGAAGCGGACGGACCGAACGCGGGAATGCGCCGTGTGCCATGAGGAAAAGACGTATTTCCTCACCGAGGAGATGTTGATAAAAGAGGGCTCGGAAGCGAATAAAAAGCTGATCTTCCACCACTAAACGGGCGGCTTATTGTTCCTGTATACTGTCCAAGGCTCCCTTCTAAAGGGGGCTTTTTTTACACGATTTCTCACTTCGCGCCGGATACTAGATACCCAAGTAAGGCTCCATACAGGATGCTAATGTATGGATTCGAAGTAATGGGGCATGCGCCCGTGCGACAACCGATGAATTTATAATAGGCAAATCCCGCTGCTCCACCCAAAAGAACGGCTAATACTGTCCCCATCTGATCCTCCACTGATGAAAAGATTCTTTCATGGAGAAATATAACAAATATAATATATGATAGCAATCCTATATATACAATTTAAGACAGGAAAAATTATGTTGACGTGGAAAAACCCTCGTATTATATTGAGCATAAGCTCATAATAAACTATATATGCAGGAGGTTTCTATGCCTTGTGGAGACGGAACAGGACCCCTTGGGCATGGTCCCAGCGTAGGTGCCGGAAGGTTTGGATTGTATAGGGGATGGGGATGCCACCAAGACCACCGAGGGTACGGTCATTTTGCTAAAGGTCCCTTCTCGTGGGGATACGGAGTCCCATACTCCTTAACCCCGGAAGAGGAAAAGATGTTTCTGAAACAGCGGGCAGAATGGATCGCGAAGCAACAGGAATGGATCCAACAGCGCTTGAAAGATCTGGGCGAACAGGAGAATCCTTCCTAAAGGGAACAGCGCGGTTCCCGAAGCTGAACTTAGGGTAGGCTTTCTGGCAGAGTTTCCACGAATGCCCGTATTTGATCCCGTACCCGGCGATAGACGGCGAGCTTTTCCTCTTCGGAGGTAAGGTTTGCCGAAAGCCGGGGTGGATCATCGAACCTCACATGGAGCCGTTTCACGGGGCCGGGAAAGACGGGGCAAGTTTCGTTCGCGTGATCACACACGGTGATCACATAATCGAAGGGAATATGGAACAGGTCGCGGACGTGTTTGGAGGTATGGTGAGAAATATCTACCCCCGCTTCCTTCATCACCTGCACCGCGTACGGGTTGAGTCCATGAACTTCAATTCCCGCAGAGTACGGTTCCAATACGTCCCCTTTTAGATGTCGTGCCCAACCTTCCGCCATCTGGCTCCGGCAGGAATTACCCGTGCATAAAAAGAGGATTTTCTTTTTCTTGTTTTTCAATTCTCCACCCTTTGATTGGCGGCAGAAGATACAACTATTCTCAGATTCTGCCTGTTCGTTCTAAATCGGGACCCTGCCGGCTAAAAGTTTAGCGAGTTAAACCATCCAAAAAGGTTTCTAGTTCCCTGTTCCACCGCTCTGCCTGTTCGACATTGGGTAAGTGACGGGAGTTGGGTATTATAGCCATTCTCGAACCTTTTATCCGTTTGTGGATTTCCTCGGCTACCGATACGGGCGTTCCAGGATCTTCCTCGCCTACCAGGATCAGAGTGGGAGTGCGGATAGAGGTTAACTTCTCTAGATTGTCCAGTCTCATGATGGCCTGCACACAGCCTATGTAGCCGGCGACCGGCGTTTTTAAGAACTGTGCCTCGATCGCTTCATAAATAGCGGGACGTCTTTTTCGGAAGGGCTCGGTGAACCACCGTTCCATGGTCCCTTCCAGAAGAGGTTTTAACCCTTCCCGTTTTACCTGCTCGATCCTCTGTTCCCAGACTTTGATCGCTTCGGGAGGGGTACGAGCTGAAGTATCGGAGAGGGTGAGACTCAACAGCCGGTCGGGATGTCGAAGAGCGAGTTCCTGACCGATCATCCCTCCCATCGAGAGTCCCACGAAGTGGACCTTATCGATCTCGAGGCTGTCTAGAAGCGCCAGTACATCGTCTGCCAGAATCTGGAACGTGTAGGGGCCTTCGGGAGCTTCGCTCTTTCCATGTCCCCGGGTATCGAACCGGAGGAGCCGGAAGGAGTGTTGGAAATGCTTCACCTGCGGCTCCCACATCACCGTGGACGAAGCTAGAGAATGGCTAAACATGAGAACGGGTGCTCTATCGGGGCCTTCGAGAACGTAGTGGATCTTAGGCCTATAAGTATGTGCGTGTGCCATGAGAATAGGGTAATGTGGTTGGATCGGATCCGTCAAGGGAGCGTCATTACCTTGTCACGAACCTGTTTGATTAGGTTAATCGTTCTAAAATACGGGAGTAATGCTTGTGCTTTTCTTCCAATAGAGGAACCAGTTTTTGCAACGCATCGAGCACGCATCGGCAACGGAGTTTGTAAAACACCATGTTTCCCCGTTTCTCATCTACCACGATTCCCGCTTGCCGGAGGATCGAGAGGTGCTTGGAAACGGTAGAGGTATCGGACCCCACTAGGGCGGTGAGTTCGCACACGCAGTGAGGCTTTTCTCCCAATGCTTCCACCATAAGGAGGCGGGAAGGGTGGGATAGAGCTTTGAGGATTCCGGAGACTTCGTTCAAGCGGTTCGGATCGAATCGCTCTTGTCCTTCCATAAAAATTAGTCTAATCTATCTTAGGCTATTTGGCAAGGTATGCAAAGACCAAGGGGCTCATATCTTTATTCCAAGATAAAGCAACGGGTTTGATACTAAAATTGAGGGCGCTTATATGGAATACGTGTTTTACGGAATCGCGGTAAGCTGTTTGATCCTTTCCTGGGTAAAGGATAGGCAAAAAACTCTAAAGGGGCTAAGGAAAGCCTGGAAAAGCCTTGAGGCCATTCTGCCCCAATTGCTGGGAATACTCCTTTTCACGGGGATCGTGATCGCATGGACAAACCCTGAAACGATCTCTAGGGTGATCGGGGTGAAATCGGGATGGTTGGGTACTGTTGGAGCGGCTGTAGTCGGGTCCTTAACGCTGATACCAGGTTTCGTGGCTTTCCCTATGGCGGCCATGCTCCTAACGAACGGCGCAGGGTACACGCAGATCGCCGCTTTCGTGTCGACTCTTATGATGGTAGGAGTGGTGACCTTTCCCATGGAACGGATGTACTTTGGCACCAAGGTGGCTTTGGTGCGAAACCTGTTGGCTTTCCTGTTCTCCTTTCTCGTGGCGGGGGTGATTGGATGGGTGCATGGAATGTGAAAGGATTCCTCGGAAGATATCGTTTCTTTCTTGCCATGGGGCTTCTCTGGGTAGGGTTGTACTTCGGGAAAACCGATCTTGCAGTAAGCTCTCTGGAAGTGTGCTGGTACAGTTTAAAGGAAATGCTCATCGTGATTCCTCCTATATTCATCCTGGTAGGGTTGTTCGATGTGTGGGTACCGAAGGAAAAGGTGGTGCGATTCATGGGGAAAGGAGCGGGTTTCCGGGGGGTTCTCCTGTCTTTCCTAACGGGAGCCCTGGCAGCGGGGCCTCTGTATGGTGCCTTTCCCGTGGCGGCGGTTTTTTTGAAAAAGAACGCTAGCCTCTCGAACGTGTTCATCTTTTTGGGAGCCTGGTCCACCATGAAAATTCCCATGTTCCTGTTCGAGGGACAGTCTTTGGGGTGGAAGTTTGCGCTAACCCGTCTTTGCTTGAATATTCCCGGAATTCTATTGATCGCCTATGTCCTTACCAAAATGCTCGAACCAGATGAAGAACAGTGGATTCGGCAGCAGGCGGACGACCTGACTCTGCGATGACTAATGAGTGAGTTGGGTTAAACTTGACAAGTGTATTGATATTTGGCTATATTACCAAAAAGCATAGCGCTTTAGACAAAAATGGAAAAGGAGAACGGAGGGTTGGAACATACACATCGACACGGTGAAGGACACGAACTTTCGGGGATACGTCTGGGAGTTGTCACTGCGCTGAATCTTACCATCACGGTCGCCGAAGTGGTGGGAGGGGTATTGAGCGGTAGTTTAGCCCTCCTATCGGATGCCCTTCATAACTTGGGGGATTCGGCTGCCATCGTCACCAGTTGGGTGGCCCATCGAATCGCGGGAAGGCCCCATACTCTGGAGAAAACCTACGGGTTCAAACGAGCGGAAGTATTGGCCGCTTTATTCAACGCGCTAGTCCTCTTTGGCCTCTCTTTTTTTCTAATTGGAGAGGCATACCGTAGATTTGTGGCTCCTGAGCCGATCAAAGGGGGACTGATGCTTACCGTGGCGATCATTGGCCTAATGGGGAACTTAGCCTCGGTGTTCCTGTTGAAACGGGATTCCCGGGAAAACATGAACATTCGATCTAGTTATCTCCATCTGTTGAGTGACAGTATCTCTTCCGTAGGGGTCATTCTAGGTGGGATCGCGATTGGCCTCTGGAACATTGTATGGATCGATCCTTTGATCACGGTGCTCATTTCCCTCTACATCCTTCGAGAAACCTGGAACATCATAAAAGAAACAGTGGATATCCTGATGCAGGCTTCCCCCCGGATCGACTACGAAGAGCTGAAGCAAGCGGTGGAATCAGTAGGGGGCGTGAAGAACCTTCATCACGTGCACCTATGGAGGTCGGACGAAAAATCCATCTATTTCGAGGGGCATGTGGACGTGGAGGATATGCGGGTTTGCGATGCCCAGCGTATCATCGAAGATATTCAGAAAATCCTTCAAAAGCGGTTTGGTATCGGTCACGCCACTATCCAGGTGGAAACCGACCGGTGTGAGGACAAGGAAATCGTAAAAACAAAACACAAAGAATAAAATAAATTGAGGAGGAAGATATGCGGATTCAGATTCTAGGGACAGGGTGTCCTAAATGTCGACTTTTGGAAGAACACGCCCGTCAAGCCGTGAAGGAATTAGGAGTGAACGCGGAAATCGAAAAAGTAACGGAGATCGAAGAGATTATGCGATTTGGAGTGATGGTAACTCCTGCCTTGGCCATCAATGGAAATGTAAAGGCGTCGGGGCGGGTGCTCACCAAAGACCAGATCGCCGAATTGATCAGGAAAGAACGGAACTAGAACTTCCATGGCACAGAAAGACCTTTCTCCCAATGGTAAGCTTCTGCTTACCGCGGGCGTATTTTTAGTAGCCTACTTTACTCCCTTTGATTCTCCCCGGATGGCAGGGGCCGTACAGGAAGCCTTCCTGATGCTCTCTGAATATGCCCGGGATCACGTGCTTCTCTGCGTGGTGCCTGCCATGTTCATAGCGGGAGCTATCACCGTATTCTTGAACCAGCAAGCGGTGATCCGATATCTCGGGCCCAGCGCCCCCCGGCTCTTGGCGTACAGCGTCGCTTCCGTATCGGGAACGATCCTTGCCGTTTGCTCCTGCACGGTGCTTCCCCTTTTCAAAGGAATTTACAAAAAAGGTGCGGGGTTGGGGCCCGCGGTTTCTTTTTTGTACTCCGGGCCAGCCATCAATATCCTGGCCATCGTGCTCTCTTACAAGGTGTTTGGCTGGAAGATGGGATTCGCGCGGATGTTCGGTGCCGTAACATTCGCCTTTCTCATAGGCATGATTATGCAGGCGTTGTTCCGGAAGGAAGACGAAGAGCGTCTTGCCGATGAGAGGATGTTCCAGTATGCGGGGGATGTGTCGGACCGGACGCTCCTTCAGATGATCCTGTACATGACTTCCATGATCGGAATCTTGGTGTTCGTGAACTGGGCACCTTCGCGGGGAACCCTCCCTGTATGGGATTTCATCTATCAGTACAAGTACGCTATTACCGCTGCTTTCGTTCTGGTTCTGGTATACAGTCTGGTACGATGGTTCAGCCGGGACGAGATAAAGGATTGGACCCTTGCCACGAGGGACTTCAGCCTCCAGATCCTTCCCTACCTGTTCTTCGGGGTTCTAGTGGCAGGGTTCCTGCTGGGCCGTCCGGGCCATGAGGCATTGATTCCCAGCCGATGGGTTTCAGGGCTCGTGGGAGGGAACTCGATTTTCGCCAACTTCTTCGCCGCGGTAGCGGGAGCCTTCATGTACTTCGCCACCCTGACGGAAGTCCCCATCGTGCAAGGACTTTTGGGAAGCGGGATGGGGCAGGGGCCAGCTCTGGCATTGCTCCTCGCGGGCCCGAGCTTATCTCTCCCCAGTATGCTGGTGATTCATGGAGAACTGGGATTCAAGAAGACCGCCGCCTACGTACTCCTCGTAGTGGTACTGTCTACCCTCGCGGGATATGGGTTCGGCTCAATTGTCCGATAGGCAGGAGATGTAGATGGATACAGTAACAAAAAAGCTTTCGTTCTTTGATCGCTACCTTACCCTATGGATCTTCCTGGTGATGGGAATCGCCGTACTGACTGGCAGTGTGTTCTCTGGAATTGCGAAGTTCTGGAACTCTTTCAGCTATGGAACTACGAATATTCCCCTTGCATTGGGATTGATCCTTATGATGTACCCGCCATTGGCTAAGGTGCGGTACGAGAAGCTTCCCGTTGTATTTAAAAACCTGAAGATGCTATCTTTTTCTCTTGTTCTGAACTGGATCGTGGGGCCCTTTGTCATGTTCTTTCTAGCGATCCTCCTTCTTCGGGATAGACCCGAGATGGCTATAGGAGTCATTCTCGTGGGATTGGCCCGTTGCATTGCCATGGTACTGGTATGGAACGATCTGGCAAAGGGAGACTCCGAATTGGCAGCTGGACTTGTAGCGTTCAATGCATTGTTCCAAATTCGCTATGGGCCTCCTTTCCAACTATTTACTACGAAAGTCGAAAGGGGATGAGTGGTATTTCTTTAGGTACATTCCTTCTATCTCGAAACTAACCCCTATGGCGTTACTTTTCACGATATTCGTGATGTTTTCCCTTAAAGGGGATAAGATTATCGAACTACCTCTGGATGTAATGCGGGTTGCTATTCCCTATACCCTTTATTTCAGCCTCATGTTCTTCGTTACCTTCTATTTGGCACACCGAATGAAGATACCGTATGAGAAAGCGGTCACGGTTTCCTTCACGGCATCTAGCAATGATTTCGAGCTGGCTATAGCTGTGGCAGTAGCGGTATTTGGGGTAAGCTCAGCTCAGGCGTTTGCTACCGTAATCGGACCTTTGGTGGAAGTGCCGGTTCTGGTCGGTTTGGTTCATGTGGCATTGTATTTCCGTAGAAGACTGATGTCAGTGGCATGAGGTCACCCCTGAAGATTCTGCTTTTCTAAAGGTTTGATCGTGAGGAACTGTTCATTGTTAGCGGAAAGGCGTGCGGCCAACAGTTCCACCATCCGGGTAGCGGCGTGAGGATCCTGATTCAGGAGGCCTTTGAACATGGAGGAAGGCAGGATGAAAACGGTAGTATCCGTTTGCGCGATTGCCCAGGCTGTGCGAGGTTCTTTCAGGATGCAGGCCATTTCTCCAAAGAACTCTCCCTCTTTCAAGACCGAAATAGGTTTTACTCCCGTACCGGGATCTTCTATGAAGACCGCCACCTTCCCCTTGTAGAGATAGTAAGCTTCCCCGCACGGGTCACCCTTCTTGAAGATGGTAGAACCTGCGGGGAACTCGCGAGCATACTTCTTGAAAAGCCGCTGGGGTTTCGAGAAAAGATTTCGCTCCAACGCCTTAGGCGTTTTCCCGCTAGTATCGATCCGATGGAATCGAGCGAAGAGTAGCGAGTCGTAGTTTTCCAGGGTATAACATAGTTCCGCGAAGAAAAAGTAGAACCAAAAAAACATGTAGACCCGGATGAGTCCTCCGATCAGGTTACCCAGGATTCCATACAGGAGACCGTACCGGTCTGTGTTGAGAATAATCCCCAACAGGGAGCTCATCCCGATATACGAACCAAGGCAAAGGATAGAGGAAATGAGGGCATGTTTCGTGGCAGGTTTCTGGGCAGGAACTTTCAGGTAGGTGAGGAAGGTGAATAACCACAGGGATAATGGACCGAGGGAAGAAATTCCCAGGGAAACCAGACCGGATAGAAGTCTTCGCATGGGAAACCATCCCGTGGATTGAAAGAAGAGTTTCAGAATCTGTCCCATCCCTAGGATCACGATTAGGGCCACCAGGCTAACCAATTCTATAGCGATGGTAAGGAGATTCTCCCGGAACGCGCTATCCCGGCTTGGAGAAGAGTAGATCACCCGAATTCCCCTCTGAATGGAAAGGATCAGTAACCGAGATGTCCAGACAAGGTTTAGGAATCCGAAGATACCAGCCCAGCCGGATAGGGGGCGCGCAAGGAGATCGATGAAGAGTTCTGTTCCTCCAAAGGATTCCAGATAAGGGGAAAGGATCGATACTACCCAGGCAAGCTCCCATCCCAGCCATTTCCCAAGGGTGGAAAATCCATACAGAACGATTAGTATTGCGGGAAACGCGGATAACAGGAACGCGTAAGCGCCTGCCGATGCATGGTTGGCCATTTCATGTCTAGAGAATTGCTCGAAGGAAAACAATCCCCGACGCAGCGGCCCCTGAATCCAGCCGGGAAGATTTTTCCTCATAGTGTTCCCCTATCTTACAGTATAAGTCCGGAATATCGTATTGGGGAATACACTTTTACGATAATAAAAATTATTCTTAAAAGTATTATTATTGGATATAAATGGAATATGTGATATATTTATATTAAAAAGCCGTATTGGGTGATACATGTTTAAAAAGCATAAACAGTATTCTTTTTGTTTACTGATTCTGGTATGCTTGACACTAGTCCCATACAGAATCTGTTCACAAGAACTCATAGTACATGTGTTTCAATCGGGTACTCCTGATAAAAAGTTTGAAGACCTCCTGTACCTTATTTTGGGCGTGGAACTATTGAAGGCAGGTTTCTCTAGTACAAAAGTATCGGAAAAATCCGATTACGTGCTGATGACTGACTATAAACTGAAAGATCAGGAAGCGGAAGTATGCTTTAGGTTATATAATGCAAAGAATCCGGAAAAACCTCTGGCGGAACAGAAGGAAACATGGCAGATCGATTATTCTCTTGAATCGCAGGTATCAAAAGCAGTACAAAGCTTGATTACACATGCGGGGATCGGTTCCAGACCGGAGAAAGAACCGGTCATTGAAGGCGTACTTGCCGAATCTCCAAAAGTAGAGCAAGCTGATGTACCCATATCTGCCGAACCTCCGAAGCAACCCGATAGGGAAACGATAGGGCGTACTGAACCGTATTTTGAGACTTCCCTAGGCTTAGGGGGGATCATGCTTCTAGGAGATATCACAAAATACGTTCACTATGGGATTACCGGAAGCCTGAAAGCAGATATTATGTTTCCTAAGGATGGTTACAGTGTTGCTGCGGGGATCCGGATTACTTCAAGCAGGATGTTCAATAATTCCGGTGTAGAGGGAGGACCGCTGCTGATCAGTACGATAGGGCCCAATGTGCAGTTCGGCACTTCCCTCCGGATGCCCTACTATGCGGCTATTGCCGTATCTGGGGGTGCGGCAGTACTATCTATTTTGGAAGGTACCCCTCTTCATAAAACCGTACCGTATGTGGATATCGGGATCCACGCAAGGATTCCGGTAGGGAAAGGGTTCTTTACCGGGGCGGATGTACGGTACCTGCTGGTGTTTGATTCGGATATTTTGATCATGGGCATAGTACCCGGTCTGTTTATGGGAAAGGAAATCTAAAATGAATCGAATCCGTTTAACAGTAATACCGCGAGTTCTGTTTCTTGGGGTGCTAACGTTTATTCTGGTAGAGTGCGATTCCTATACCGTAATGGAACAATTCAGTACCTCTTTACCAGTTAATGGGGGAAGCTCTTACACCGGAGGGGGAGACGGAGGAACAGGAGGTGGGGGCACGGGAGGAGGTACTCCAACACCGGAACCTCTCACTCTGGATGTGCAAGCGTCTTTTGTCGAACGAGAAGGAACGGTTCAGTTGATACCCAATGGCGGCACAAAGCCATACCGATTTTCTTTAAAAGAAGAAGATTTATACTATAATGAAACTCTCGGGTCCATAAACGAATCAACCTATGTTTACACAGCCGGTACTTCCATAGGGCAGGTAAGAATCCGGGTGCATGATGCAAACGAAAGAACTGCAGATGCGGTTGTAGCGATTATTCCGCTGGCTCCAACAACGGTTTCGGTTGGAAAAGTAGATTTCAATACTCAAAAGTTTAAAGTAACCCTATCCTGGTCTTATGAAAATCTCAACCTGATCCAGAATTTTGTGATAGAATGTTCAACGGGTGGAGGGCCTTTCGTTCAGATTGGTACGACCAATAACACAACCTACTCTGATCCAACCCAATTGGATAAGAGTACTTCCTATAGGTACCGAATCTATGCACAGGCAAGCACAAGCAAGAATACCTATACATCGAAGGTGGAATATTCGAGTGTGGTTTCCTGGCCGTAACAGAAATAATACGCTTATTTGTCTTTGTGCTTCCTACCCGTCGATCGGAGGTACTCCAGCATAGCCTGGTACGCCTCCTTTTGCCCTTTAATCCTTTCCTGATGGCCGTAGGAATTAAAAGAGCGATCAAAGGATTCTGTAAGATCCGGATATGTGGAGCGAATGGAGGGGGTGCTCAGGATCGCGCGCACTAGGGCAAGAGCGCGCAGGTCTTCCAGTTTTGGAGGAGGTTTCTTGTCTAAATCTCGTATTTTTTGTTCCAGGAGTTCGATGGTCTCGTCTGCAAAGCCGGGGTCGGCAGGTTTCTCCGAAGCAGAAGCAGCAGGAGGTGCCGGTATAGTGGATTGAACGGCAGAGAGTGTCGCCCGGAGGGTTTGATTTTCTGCCTTGTATCGTTCGATTTCCCTTGTTGCTTCTAAGATTTTAGTAGAACTTTCCTGTATTTTTTTCTCGTTTTCCGTTTGCAATGCTTCGAGGATTTTTACCTGCAGTTCGAGGGATTGTATCTTCTGTCCTAAAAGCTCGACGGTTGTTGTGCCTTCTTGAAACGGAGGAAGGGCAGGCGTTTTTGCATCTAATGTATCCGTCTGGGTAGGGGTAGTTTTGGCTGCGTCCTTACTATGCAATGTTTTTACGGTACCCGAGACTGAAACGCCTGTGATCCGGGAAGAAAGTATGGCTTCCCGATCCGATTCAGCTTTTTTTAATAGAATGTCAAGTTCTTTAAGTAGTTCCCCTGAATACCCCTGTTGTTTTAGGTCGCGGTACTGTTGCCGGAGGGTGTTTATTTCACGGTCTTTTTCAAGAAGCAATTTGTCCATCTGCACTTTAAACTCTTTCAGTAGGTTCCATTCAACAGTAAGGAATCGTGTTTCGCGAAGGGTAATCGTATCGACCTGTTTCTGAAAGAGGGATATGGCAATCCATGCAAGCGCGATGGTGCATACGACCAGAACAACGTTTGTGAGTGGTATTAACATATCATTGGTTTGTTGCTGTAACGGCCCGTTTTCAAGTGTTTTCATGTATTTCTATATAATAGTAGCAAAAAAACGATTCATATACTATATATTTTACCAATGAATCGCTTGCGTTTTAAATTGTACCTCACCATTCTGCCTCTTGTTACCTTGTCTATCGTGTTGAGCGGTTTATTTGCTTCCCTCTGGTCGCGTATGGCGTTAACACGGGCAGCCAACAGGCATCTCGCCTATAAAGCGGAACAACTTCGGGATTATATCAACGGGGAGTGGGAAGTACTAGAAAGCCTTCGTTTGGCGGATAAAGAGGAGTACAGGTCTGCAGCAAAGAATTCTTTTCGTTCCTATGCATATTCCTTGATCCGGAACGAAACAGAACAGATACTTGTTTTTAATGCGGATAGTGTGTTGATTCAGCGGATTGGATTGGAAAGCCATACTGAGCAGATCCAAGAAGAAACCTCGGCCTTGCCTGTGGGAACGATACCCAGGACAGGTTGGTTTCTAGCGAATCTTTACGGAGAAGAGAGGGTGGGTGTTTCGTTCCCCTTTGATCCGTTCGGCTGGGTAGTTGCAATAACTGAACTCAAAGAAACCTTTTTTTTGGAAGTAAAACGAATTCAGATTACTCATATTGTGCTCCTGACTATAGTTATTCTGATTGTTACAATTCTTATAGCCATCTTTGTCCGACATATTGTGGGACCGTTGGAACGCCTTGTCCGCACTATTGAGCATATCAAAGAGACTGGAGATTTAGGATTTCGTGCTAGGATTGAGTATGCGGATGAAATAGGGCTACTTGCGGAACGATTCAACTCGATGATCGACACGATCCAAGCGGATCAAGCCAGGCTGGAAGACGCCTTTTTGATTGAAAGAAAATCCAAAGAATCGGTTCGTCAAAGGGAGTATGAAACCCTATTAATTTTAGGAAGAATCTCCGATTACCGGGACGAAAAAACCGGAGCGCACCTTAAGCGAATTGGATCCTTTGCTGTTCTATTTGCTCAAATTATGGGTAAGGATAAACATTATCAGGAATTATTGGAGTATTCCGCCCCTCTTCACGATATTGGGAAAATATCCATACCCGATTCGATCCTGTTAAAACCAGGCAAGCTGACAGAGGAAGAGTTTGAGATTGTGAAAAAACATTCTATCTGGGGATATGAACTCCTAAAAGACACTCAAAGTGTATATCTAATGGAAGGGGCTGTAATCGCTTTATCCCATCATGAGAAGTGGGATGGATCGGGTTATCCTAAAGGGCTAGCAGGAGAGGACATTCCTCTTTCCGGACGCATTGTGGGGTTAATCGATGTGTACGATTCGCTTATCTCCGAACGGCCCTATAAAGCTCCATGGGAACCGGAAAAAGCTTTGCAGTATATAAAAGAACAGAAAGGTAAACATTTCGACCCGCAATTGGTGGAATTGTTTGAGAAGCATTTCCTTGAGTTCCTACAGTTGGGATAGTCTGTTGTTTGGCAATACCTTTCAAGATACACCCATACGCATTACCTGTATTTTAGAACCCCAATGGCTCTTCCACAAGAACTAGCTTTACCCGACCTGGTTGAATTTCCTTTTCGAAGATCAAGATCTTAGAGGGGTAGGAATGGAAGGTGTCAGGGAGGTTATAGGCCTTTCTAGCTCGGGCTGTTTCTTTGGGAAGAACGTACTGATGGATCCGGTTGAGGCCTTCCTCCAGGTTTCTCACGATTTTTTGAGCCCCTATTACCCAGATCAAGTTTCCAGCCCCGTACACGTATGCAGGAATCTGACTACCCGTAAAGCTCGCTACTATCACTATTCCTGATTCGGTTACTGCATGGGCACTTCCGATTGCGTAGTCAGGAGCAGTGCCAAGTTTCCTCTGCTCACGTGCCTGTGTTTTAGGGTCCAATGTGTACAGAGCGTTACGAACCGAACTATACCGGCCCGAATCGTTCACCTCTTTCGTAATTCCTACCTCATCGAGGGTAACTGAAGTTAAGGTGAATACCTCGGCTTTCTCTGGAATGAAAGAAAGCACCTTTTTAAGTGCTTCAGCTCGATTAGGGACCACAATGGCTTCGATCCCATTTTGCATCAGCGCCTTCTGCGTCCTTGAAATTACTTCTTTGGAAGGAAGAGTTCCGAAATCTTTCATTACGGCCTCCAAGTAATTATTAGTAAATTAGTAATCTTAATATAGTAACACAATTGCCTTGGGTCAACATATTCCTTACATTTGCAGAGTGGGCTAGAAGATGGGGAAAATCAACAAGTAGGAACGGAATAAAACCTCGGAACCAACCGTAAGGGGAGGCGAACTATGATCAAAGTGTTTCGCAAAGACGTCTTGTCGTTGTTCTACTTGGGAGTAGTATTCTATTGGGGATTAATACTTCATCCTGCTGTTGGATTTGAACATGTAGTGGTGATGGAGGAGACTTCCAGGGTAGGAAAGTTCCGTGTGGTGCGGGTCGCTTCTGGCCTTGAAAATCCCTGGGCACTGGCTTTTCTGCCGAATGGTAATCTGCTAGTTACCGAACGACCGGGTAGGATGTGGATTTTGGGACCAGGAGGGAGCAAGCAGCGAGTGGAAGGACTTCCCTCTGTAGTAGCTTCTGGCCAAGGAGGGCTTTTGGATGTGATATTGGATCCCGCATTCGATACGAATCGATGGATCTACTTCTCTTATAGCGGCTCTGGATCGAGAGGGAGTTACGGGACTGCAGTAGCTCGCGCTCGGTTGAATGAAAGTCGATTAGGTGGACTTCAGGTACTGTATGAAATGAATAAAAAGACCTCCTCCGGGTTGCATTTTGGATCGCGACTTGCTTTTGGAAAAGATGGAATGCTCTATATTTCTACGGGAGACCGGGGAGCGCGGGACCGTGCGCAGGACCTATCAGACACCGCGGGGAAGGTGTTACGGATCCATCCGGATGGTCGAATCCCGCAGGATAACCCCTGGATGGGGCAGGGAAGAATGGAAAGAACAGGGGCAAGATCCGTGGCTCCTGAAATTTACACCTATGGGCACCGGAACATCCAGGGCGTGGCAGTGCATCCGGAGACAGGTAAAATCTGGGTTCACGAACATGGCCCCCGCGGAGGGGACGAAATCAATATTCTTAAGCCTGGGGCGAATTATGGTTGGCCGGTAATTACCTATGGAAGGGAGTATTTGGGCAGTCTTCCCATTGGGGAAGGAACCTATAAGGAAGGGATGGAGCAGCCGATCCTGCAATGGACGCCCTCCATCGCTCCTTCGGGAATGACCTTCTATACAGGATCCCGTTTTCCCCGCTGGCAGGGCAACCTCTTTGTGGGAGCGCTTGCTGGGCAGCATCTGCGCCGCGTTGTCTTGGAGGGCGAGAGGGTGGTGGAGGAAGAAATCCTTTTGCACCGAAAAATCGGTCGGATCCGGGACGTTCGAACCGGTCCGGATGGATTTCTGTATCTCTTGACGGACGATAGGAATGGAGGGGTGTACAGGTTGGAACTGATCGACTGAGGTGCTTAGCGGCCTTAGAAAGGAGTCTGTCTTTTTATCCTTTTACTACTGCTAGAGGATGCAGTTCCAACACCACATCCACCAAGTCTTTCTGCGCGTCCATCACCTGATGGATATCCTTGTAGGCGCCCGAGGCCTCGTCTAAATCTTTGGGTTTACGAACCGCGTGGATCACTCCTAGGCTTTCCAAGCGGCGAACTTCTTCCTGGAGATCGAGTTTCTTCCGAGCCTCGTTCCGCCCGAGGCGTCGGCCCGCCCCGTGACTGCAGGACTTGAAGGATAGAGGGTTGTCCTTTCCTTCCACGATGTAACTAGGGGATCCCTGGGAACCTGGGATGATGCCTCGTATGGCCTTGTGCGCGGCGGTAGCTCCTTTTCGGTGCACGATCACTTCTTTTCCGTAGTGCTTCTCTGGCGCGGCGTAGTTGTGATGGATGTCAATTCGTTCGGCTGCTTCGAAGGGGCCGACGGTTTCCTCGATAATCGTAAGGATATCCTCCATAATTTGACGCCGGTTCTCCCGAGCGAACCGAAGAGCGTAGTTCATGCCCTCGATGTATTCCCGACCCAGTTTGCTGTCTACCGGTAGGTAGGCGAGATTTGGGTCAGGGAGGGAGAGCTTGTGTTCGGAACAATAATTCTTCGCCTTGCGGTGGTACTCCTCCGCGATCTTAAGGCCGAAGTGACGGGAGCCTGAGTGCACCATGATCCAGAGGTGTCCTGTGTGATCCTTCTGTAGTTCAATGAAGTGGTTCCCGCCGCCCAACGTGCCTAACTGGTGCCGGGCAGATTCCAACTCCTGCTTCACGATGGGCAGATCGGGTGCTTCCCGAAATCCTTCCCAGGAGCGAGGATGCTTATGATGTTCGAATCCCAAGGGGATGCGGCTACGAATTTTAGAAGCGATCGTCTCCAGAGTGTGACGAGGAAGGTCTTTCAGGTTGGTACGGACCGCGTGCATTCCACATCCTATGTCTACCCCTACGGCGTTGGGAATGATGGCATCCTCCGTGGCCAACACCCCTCCAATGGGCATGCCAAAGCCCACGTGAGCATCCGGCATCAGCGCCACATGGTGGTAAGCGATGGGGAGATTAGCGATGTTCTTTGTCTGCCTTAGGGTTTCCTCATCTACCTCTTCCGCCCAGATGTAGATGGGGATCCGCTCCGATTCGATCTTTCGCATCTACGCTAGGATATACTGAAGCGGAGGGGTAGGGGTCAAGGAAAAAAGACTGTTATAGGATCATCCCAGGGTAATAAGGATCGCCCCCAGAACCATAATGGCGGCTCCAATGGCCGCTTTGAGGCTGACCTTTTCACCCAGAAAAATCACTGCCAGTATCATGGCGAATACCATGCTCAACCGGTCGATGGGAGCCACCTGGTACACCTTTCCCACTTTCAAGGCCAGGAAGTAGAACACCCAGGATACGGCTCCCGCGACTCCACTCAACACGATGAAAAGGATTGCCTTGCTGTTACCGAAGATGGTGGAAACATGGGCAAGTTTCCCCTGGGCAATCACCACGCCAATGAGAAACAGGGCCATGATCACGGCCCGCACCGCCGTGGCAGTGTTGGAATCGATTCCCTGCAAGCCAATCTTCCCGAAGATCGCCACGAGGGATGCCGTTGCCGCGGAAAGAAGCGCGAATACAAGCCATAGATAGTCGGTCATGGGTGAAGCTTAAAAGGGAAAGGGTACGGTGTCAAGGAGAATGCTTTCAATGACCAGAACGCACTATTTTTGTGTTGCGTGGCATTTTTTCCCTCCGTTACAAGTCAATAATCTTTCCCGGGTTCATGATATTTTTCGGATCCCACGCTTTTTTGAGGGCCCGCATCAGTTCCAGTTCCACAGGGTTCGCGATCTCCTGGAAATACTTCTTCCGCTTGATCCCGATGCCGTGCTCGCCGCTGATCTTTCCTCCTAACCGGGCCACGGCTGCGTACAGTTCCCGGAGGCAGGAATCCTCCACCCTCTTCCACGTCTCCATGTCCATCTTTGGGTCTTTCACCAAGGTGGCGTGGAGGTTCCCGTCCCCCGCGTGACCGTAGCAGGGGATCTGGATCCCGTACTTAGCGCTTAATTTTTCCAGTTCCGGGATTAGATCGGGGATCCGGCTTGGGGGTACCACGATGTCTTCCAGGCTCTGGACCGGACAGTACACCTTGAAAGCTTCGGCGATGTTCCGCCGCACGTTCCAGATACGCTCCCGGTTGTTCTTGTCCTGGGCTACATACACCTCGAGGGCTCCCTGTTCCTCGCATAGCTCGCCCACCGTAATCATGTCAGTTTCCACCTGCTCGGGGTTGGTGCCGTCCACCTCGATCAGGAGCAGGGCGCCCGCTTTCTCGTAGGGAAGGGTTTCGTTCAGGTAGCGGCAGCTGGTCTGGATGGAGAGGCGATCCATGAACTCGATGCTCACGGGTACCACCCCCTGGGTGAGGATGCGGGGTACGGCGTTGATCGCTTCCTGCGGGGTATGGAACAGTACTAAGAGATCCGCCCATGCCTTCGGAAGACCAATGAGCTTTACGATGGCTTTGGTCACGATCCCGAGGGTGCCCTCGGAGCCGATCACGAGGGACTTTAGGTCGTATCCGGTAACGTCCTTCGAAAGTTTTCCCCCGAGCCAGACCGATTCCCCCGTGGGGGTCACCAACTCGATCCCCAGGATGTAGCGGCCCGTGACCCCGTACTTGATCGCTTTCCCTCCTCCCGCGTTCTCTGCGATGTTGCCTCCGATACAGCAGGTTTCCAGGCTCATGGGGTATCCAGCGTAGAATAGACCGTGTTCCGTAACCTTGCGGGCCAAGTCGTTAGTAACCATCCCCGCCTCCACTACCGCCACCATGTTGGCGGTGTCCAGCTCGATGAGCGCATTCATCCGTTCTAGAGACACCACGATTCCTCCCTGATGAGGAATGGCGCCGCCGGAAAGGCCAGAGCCCGCTCCTCGGGGAACGATAGGCACGCGATACTGATTGGCCAGCTTTACTATACGGCAGACTTCTTCGGTAGTTTTGGGGAACACCACCACGTCGGGCATGTGTCCGTAGGTCTTGGCGTCTGTCTCGTCGTGACTGTAAGCTTCCATCTTTTCGGGATCTGTCCACACGTAAGATGGCCCCACGATGCTCTGCAACTCGTGAATCACACCGGCGGCAAGGGTCGAGGCTGTGGTTGGGTTTTCCTTGTCATGGTGTTCGCCAGGGCGAGCCCTATTCTTCGCAACCATGGGTTCCCTCCTGTTGTTTCCTCATCCGATACTCCCGCAACCGGTCGCGGATCCTAGGGATCACTTGGAACAAGTCACCCACGATTCCGAAGTTGGCTACCTGGAAGATCGGTGCCCCTGGATCGGAGTTCACGGCCAGGATGGTTTCGCTCGATTTGATGCCCGCCAAGTGCTGGATGGACCCAGAGATTCCTACCGCGATGTATAGTTTTGGCGAGATAGTCTTGCCGCTCAAGCCTACCTGGTGGGGATAGGAAATCCATCCCCGTTCTACCGCTTCCCGGCTTGCTCCGATGGCGGCGCCGAGCTCTTCCGCTAAGCCGCGGATAAGGGAAAAGTTTTCGGCTTTCTTAAGTCCTTTGCCGCCAGAGACTACGATATCGGCCGATTCAAGGCTATTCCCATCTTCATCCAAAGCTTGGAGTTCCAGAAATTGTACTCGGTTATCCATCCATTCCTCCGGCGCTTCGATGGTCTCGATTCTTCCTTTCCGTGTAGGGTCGGGGCACAGGGGCTTTTTTGAACGCGGCCGGACCGTGGCCATCTGGGGCCGGTGGTTGGGTGTTTTTATCGTGGCCATGATGTTTCCCCCAATGGCCGGACGGGTCTGTAGGAGGTTCCCTGTTCCCGGTTCTATGTCTAGAGCCGTGCAATCGGCTGTAAGTCCAGTCCCCACCTTAACAGCCAAGTAAGGCAGAAGGGTCCGACCCGTGGTAGTGGCCCCACCCAAGAGGATCGTTGGCCTGCGCGTTTGGATCAACCGTTCCAACACCCGAGCGTACGACTCACAGGTGAAATGGGATAACCGCGGATGCTGGACGCAGTACACCTCATCGGCCCCATAGTGAACAAGCGTCTCCAGAGTCTCCCTTGGAATGCCGTTACCCATCACGACGGAAACAAGGGGTGCGTTGAGTTTGTCCGCCAGGTTCCTGCCCCACGCGAGAAGTTCGTAGGAAATAGGTTTCAGCTTTCCTTCCCACTGTTCCGCCAGTGTCCAGACTTGGTTTTCCATTAAGTCCACGAACCCTCCTTATTCATGTTAAGCATACTCCCGCTAACGCGGGGCCTATTTCGCGGCAACGCCTCCCGCTGTGTGGTACGTTGGCCAACGATAATCTGACACTTGATTTAATCATAGAGTCGGCCTTTTAGATCAAGGCTCTTTCTTCCAGAAACCGGACAAACTCTTCCGCGGCCTTCTCTAAATCCTCCTCGGTTTTAATCACCAGCACCTCTCCCTTCCGTGAGACTTGGGGAGTTTCGATCTTCACTACCCGGGTGGGGGAACCCCGAAGACCTAAGTACTCGTCCCGGAAGGGAAAGGCATCCTTTCCCCGGATAGAGATTTCCGAGGCCCGAGCTCGCTTTATCCCTTTTAAGGTTGGAAGGCGCGGGATGGCGATTTCTTTTACAACGGTTAAAAGACAAGGCAGGGGCACCGAAAGCCGTTCATATCCCTCTTCGGTGAGCCGGGCTAGGGTAAATCGCGTTCCATCGAAGTTCTCTATCCTGGCCACGTAGGTCGCCACGGGTATATTGAGCCAAGCGGCGATTCCAGGCCCTACCTGCCCCGTGTCCCCATCGGTGGCCCGCTCGCCGGTGATGATCAGATCGTAAGGTACGCTTTCCCGGATCGCGGTGGAAAGGGCATAGGAAGTAGCCCAGGTATCGGCACCCGCGAAGGCTTTGTCGGAGAGAAGGACCCCCTCGTCGCATCCCATGGCCAGGGCTTCTTTTAGGGTTCGATGTGCGGAAGAGGGGCCCATGGACAGAACGGTGATTTTACCCCCGTACTGTTCCTTCAGCCGGATGGCTGTCTCTACGGCGTAGAGGTCTAAAGGGTTCATGACAGCGTCCGTCTCGGAGCGGATCATAGTTCCTGTTTCGGGATCGAGTTTTACCTTGGCTGTGTCAGGCACTTGCTTGATGGGAACGACGATGTGCATGAGGGGATCTCCTTTAACTTACAGTATCTGAAAAAATTGCCTGCGGTCAATGATACTACTCTGCGATATTTCCAACTTTTCGGATGAACTCGACGTAGTGGTAATTCTTCAAGTTGGGGGGAGTCCTTTGCGCGGTGACTTTTACCCTTACAATGGGGTATACTCCTTCCCCGTATGATCGCCATCCTGAAACATGTTCCGGAAGAGGGACCGGGCAGCCTAGAGCGGTACCTAATTGAGCGTTCCCTTCCCTACAGGATTTTTGAAACCCTTAAGGGAGACGCTCCTTCTTCCTTAGATGGTATTACCAGGGTTATTCTATTGGGAGGCCCGATGGGGGTGTACGAAAGGGATAGGTACCCTCACTTGCGGTGTTCCCTGCGGCTGATCGAAGGAGCTCTCCGGGCGGAGATTCCCATCTTGGGTATTTGCCTAGGCTCCCAGCTTTTAGCCCACGCTTTAGGAGGGAGGGTATATAAAGGGCATGGAGAAGAGATTGGTTGGCGAGATATAGAACTTACCCAGGAGGGTCTAGAGGACCCCGCCCTGCGGGCTTTGGCCCTAAATCCCTTAAATGGCGCGGTAGATAGGGCTTTCACGGTGTTTCACTGGCATGGGGATACCTTTGATTTACCAAAAGGTGCCGTACACTTGGCGAGATCGGCTTCCTACCCCCATCAAGCGTTCCGGTACGGGAAAGGAGCCTACGCGTTTCAGTTCCATGTGGAGGTAACGGAAGTAATGATCCGACAGTGGTTTCAGGATAGCCCGTTACTTGAAATTATTCTCCAGGAAACCGCGTCCCGGATACACGAATACGCTAGACGAGCGGAACAGTTTTACCGGTACTTCTTTAGCCTGAAACCCGCTCTGTAGGTAACATCTTATGTAGGATACATCTATGGTTCGTAATTTGAGATCCCAGATTCGTAGAAGTCCTCAGTTGCCGGCTCACGGGATGATACTTTTGCAGTTTGCCCTGCTTTTCTTTTTGAACCCGCAACCTCTTACCGCGGCCCCCTTTAAGGGTACGGAGACGCCCCAAAGACCCCTTATCGTGGCCCACCGGGGCGGGGCCGGGCTTGCGCCGGAAAACACGTTGGACGCCTTTGCCAACAGCCTGGAACTGGGCGTGGAAGCGGTGGAACTGGACGTGCATTTGAGTAAAGACGGGGTCCCGGTGGTGATCCATGACCCTTCGCTGGAGAAGACCACCGATGGAAAGGGATTCGTGGAAAACTTTACCTTGGGGGAACTGAAGTCTTTCAATGCCGGGGTCCGGTTCAAGGGTTCTTTAGATACTGCAATAGCTCGGGACACTACTAAAGATGGAAAAGAGATTCAGAGAATTCCCACCCTGGAGGAAGTGCTGGACCTGATCAAGAGACGGGTGAAGCTCCAGCTGGAAATCAAGGTGCGGGAGGATGGGAGCCGGTATCCGGGTATCGAAGGGAAGGTGATCGAAGCGTTGCGGAAGCACGACATAGTGAACCGCACGGTCCTTCTCTCTTTCGATTTTCCCACCCTGCGGGAGGCGAAAGAGCGGGAGCCAGGGCTCCAAACCTGCGCCTTACTTGGCGGCCGGTACCTGAACGCCATGCTCCCCCGGGGGGTATCCGCCATTGCCGATGAAATGGCAAGTCTCAAGGTAGAGTACGCGGGGATAGACGAACGCAGGTATACCCCCGCCCTTCTCGAGGGGCTACGGACCCGTGGGTATCGGGTAGGGGTATGGACGGTGAACGACGAGTCCCGGATGCGCTACTTTATCCAGCAGGGGGTAGATTTTATTACCACAGACCGGCCGGATGTGTTGATGAAGATCCTAAAAAGTTCGCACCGCAATTAGGTGCGTAACTGTCACTATAACGATTGAAAGTAGGTCTTGATCTTTTGGGCCATCAACTCCCTCCGCTTCATCAAGAAGTGATCATAATCATTTACTTCCATTTCCTCTATACCCTCGGGGATACAGTTCATTTTTAAATTCTCGAGTAATTCTCCCATGTCTGTAATTCCCCCGTATTTAATTGGCCCGCCATTGCATTGTTTGAACAATTCTTTGAAATATTGGGCGGGCGATTTAGCTCCTATGGCAATATTGATTTCGCTCTGCGTTATGGCATAGTTGGCGATCTGATTATAACGACCTTTTGGAATCTCGAATTTTTTCAGATATTCCCGGGGAAAAATATGGTGAACGTCTCCCTTGTGAATAATCAAATCATGCACCATTATATCTCGAGATAAGAATCCCTTGTCCTGTAGCTTAACCTGTGCTGCTAGGAATGCATTAAAGGATGGGCTACTAGCAACGGAGGTGATCATCTGCTGAGGGAGACCAAAGTTCCAGAAAGCGTCCGATAGTTCCGCGTTAATCACGTTTTGGATATATTTCCTGGCTCCTATGTCATGGATGCTTCGAATATCAACGTCGAATTGCGTTTCGGCCGCGCCGGAATAGCGGCTGGTGAGAATGGACAGGACGAACCATTTTTTTACTAAGGACTCGATCATTGCAGCGCTCTCGTTTTGTTCTCTCAGGGTTAGGTATAAAATGTAGGCAAAGTTAATGGCGTTTTGAGAGCTGATCATGGATTTGTCCACGAAACCGGCGGAACGCAGGATCATCACCAACCGTTTGAAATAGGTTTCATTCATGAAATTCAAAATACCTTTGCGCAGGGTAGTGAAAGAGGCTTCCGCAATTTTTTCTTCATATTCCCGCGTTTCAAAGTTCCGACCGGAAAGTAAGGCGACCAAGTCTTGCAGGCGGCCGCGCTTGAACTCAGAGGTAAAGGCTACCCGCAACATATCTGTATAGGAAGGATCGTAAAGGTCGTCGTTTTCATGCCGTAGCCAGGCCATCTTCTTGAAATAGTCCGTATGGGTAAACTCTTTGTCTGTCTCCATCATTTGGTCGTAAAACTCTGGGGCAACAGCAAGGTGGCAAAAATAGTCAATTGCTTTGCGGAGCGTGTTTCCTCCGTAGGTTTCGTTGACGGCTATTTTAGACATCGCGAAATCGGCTTGGCTTAAGACTGTTCCCGCGGAGTTGATACGGATAAAAATCTCGGTCACTGTTTCGATATCCAAATCGGAGTTGAGCTCGATCAATCCAATAGGATTATTGACAATCCCTTTCAGCGTTTCCAAGCTTTCGTGAATATCATCCCGGTTGGCGGATTCATTTTGCTTGCAGTAGTCTTCGACGGCTTTCAATATCTTATACGTAGGGGTAAAAACAGTCGCGATATCCGAAATCCAAGACTTGTCTTTTTGTATGGCTGGGTTGCATACCTCAAATTTTCGCTCAACAGGATGAAAAGCGATGGTGATGCGCTCTTTCTTGTAATCTTTGTTTATTACCGTAATACCTAGAAGGGCCGCCATGAGCGCCGTGACGCGTTGTTGTCCATCGATAAGGATACGTTTTCCCGCTGACAACTTGCCGTCTTTGAGTTTCACGTTAGGATTGCGCCAGGTAATGAGATAGCCGATCGGATAACCTAAAAAAAGGGAATCCATTAGGTTGCGCACCTGGGTAGCGTCCCAGACAAAGGGCCTCTGGATTTCCGGAATGGCGATTTCCCCCGACTGAACCCAGGTAAGTAGGGTTTGAATGGGATGTTGATTTACCGAGTATTGCTGAAGGATCATATTTAAACCTCCTTTTTACCTACTATTTTGAAGTCTTATGGAACTAAATCTTTTTCCCAAACTTGAGGGGCACAAATATTATCTTGGTTTTCAATTAGGGTCCTGTCAATTCTTGTTCGTAAAATTATTGTGCGTAAAATTCTTTCATAGAGCTTGAATAAAGTGCACCCTGTGCTTGTAATTCAGTTCTCTAGGGAGGAGCGCGTTTATCAGATTGCACTTTCCATCTAGAAAGGGTACCATCCTATCCCATGAACATCGTAAAAGTGGAAACCTTTCCCCTCTCCTTTCCCCTCGAAGTTGCCGCCCGGGATGCCACGGGAGTGTGGGATAGCTGGGACACGGTCATCGTACGGCTTACCGCCTCCGATGGAACCGTAGGGTACGGAGAGATCGGCCCGGTGCATGGGGGGGGTGTTTTGGCGTTCAAAGCCCTCGTGGACTACCGCATAGCCCCCCGGATCCTGGGGGAAGATCCTTTGGACCGGGAGAGATTGTTCCAAAAGATGCTGGGACAGGGCACATCGGCCTACGCGTTTGGGGAAAAAGGGGCCATCGTTTCCGCCATCGCGGGGATCGAGATGGCTCTATGGGATCTAACAGGAAAAATCCTGAAGACCCCCGTGTATCAACTTTTGGGTGGTCGTGTCTTGAGTCGGATACCCGCCTACGCCTCCGGCTTTTTCGGCAAGGAAGGACGTCCTCTAACTCCAAAGGAGTGTGCCGAGGAAGCACGGCGATACGCGGATCAGGGGTTCAAGGGGATAAAGATGAAGATCGGTTATGGCCGGAAGCGGGACCTCGAGAACCTCGAAGCGGTACGGACTACCTTAGGACCGGATCTCGGAATCATGGTAGACGCAAACCAGGGTTTCACGGTGGCGCAGGTCCTGCAACTGTCCGATGAACTCGCAGCCTTCGACCTAACCTTTCTCGAAGAGCCCATTTCCATCCATGACGTTGCGGGGATGAGTCGTCTGTCTGCGACGGTTCCCATTCCGCTTGCGGCGGGAGAAAATTACTATACCCATAAGGAGTTCAGGGATTTAGTGACGCAGCGGGCGGTGAGCGTGGTGCAGCCCGATGTGATCCACGTGGGAGGGATAGGGGAGGCGAAGAAGGTAGCGGTACTAGCGGAAGCGTTTGGTATGGCTCTTTCTCCCCACATCCATGCCACTGTCGGAGTCGCAGCCAGTATCCAGCTTTTGGCATCCTGTCCCCATACGCTGGCAGCGGAATATATCACTTCCGGCGGTTCCTATGACTTGCGTCGAGCCCTGTTGGGAGACGCGTATATGGTCGATCGGGAGGGGTATGTCCCTGTACCGGATGATCCCGGTTTGGGAATCCAAGTGAACACAGAAGCTCTTGAACGATACGGGATCAGAGGATAAAAAACAGCGGCGGGGTAGGGCCCCGCCGACTATATGAATAATAGCTTTTTACTTAGCCGAAAACTCTGCAAGTGCTATTTCAAGTAACCCGCCACCCTAGGTAGAAACAGGATCAATTCCGGCACATAGGTGATCAGGAGAACCGCTACCATTTCCGCGGCCACAAAGGGCATCACTTTGCTTACAATCTTTTCCAGCGGAACCTTCGCGATGGGCACGGCGGTAAAGAGGCAGACCCCTACCGGCGGCGTGGTAAGCCCTATGTTCAGGTTGACCAGCATCACTAAGGCGAAGTGCAGGGGGTGGATTCCATAGGAAATAGCTACCGGGAGGAGAATCGGAGTGAGCATGATGACCGTGGCGGAGATCTCCATGAACATCCCCATGATGAAGAAGAGCACGTTTGCGAACAACAGGAACAGGTACTTGTTGGAAATGAAACTGGTGAGGAGTTTAGCGATCTGCTCTGGGATCCGTTCCAGGGTCAATACCATGGAAAACACCTGGCTGGTGGATATGATGATGAGGATGGTAGCTGCCACCACGCCCGCGTTGATCAAGCTATCGATCAGGTCTTTCAGTTTGAGGCTACGATAGTAGAATACTCCCACTAAAAACGCATACAGACAGGCGATGGAGGCGGCTTCCGTAGGTGTAAACAGACCGCTCAGGATCCCTCCGATTATGATGAGGGGAACGAGGAGGGCCACGATGGACCTTCGGATGATTCGAATCGCTTCCGCTCTCGGGATGGGTTCGGTGCGTCTGGGGTGGTTTTCTTTCACCGCGTAGTAGTAGGCCAGAACCATGAGGGAGAGAGCCACCAATAAGCCGGGAATGAATCCTCCCATGAAAAGAGCGCCCACGGACTCTCCCGTTACCGACGCGTAGATTACCATGATGATGCTGGGAGGAATGATAGGGCCGATGATGGAGGAAGCGGTGGTTACCGCTGCCGAGTATTCAGGGGTATATCCTTCTTCGATCATGGCAGGGATCAGGATGGAACCGATAGCAGCGGTATCGGCAACGGCTGCCCCTGTAAGACCGGCAAAGAAGATGCTCACCACGATATTCACCTGAGCTAGAGCGCCCCGAACGCGGCCCACGAGGAGCCGGGAAAAGTTTACCAGGTCCCGGGTAATTCCCGTATGGTTCATGATATTTCCCGCCAGGACAAAGAAAGGTAGAGCTAAAAGAACATAGTTATCGATACCCCCATACAGACGGGAGGCGATCGCCATGAGAGGCACGCCTTTGAAAAGAATCAGGTAGAGAAGGGGAACCAAACCCAACACGAAGGCGATGGGAATCCCAATGACCAACGTTACAGTAAAAATAAAGGCTATTACGAGTAATCCCAGATTCATTCTGCACCTCCTTCAGATTGACCACCGCTGATCATGAACTCTCGGAGGTTTTCCTTTTCATCCCAAATCCCTACCAGAAAGTACGTCATGTGAACCAACATCAGGATACATCCCACGGGGATATTCATCTTTACCCAAAACATGGGGATCCGGATGATGGCTCCCAATTGGTACCAGGCCATGAAGGAAGCCTTCCAGGTATACCAGAATATGATGACCAGGAAAATGATGATGAAGATATATCCGAAAATAATTGCTACCTTTCTAACGGGAGTTTTCAACTTCAGGAGGAAAAACTCGATTCCAATATGGCTGCGGATCTTGAGGGCTACGGAAGCGCCGATATACCCTATTCCAATGAGAAGCCACCGCATGAGTTCTTCGTTCCAGGAAAGAGCCTTGCCTGCGGAACGGAAAAACACGCCTATAATGGATAAAAGGGTAACTGCTGTTATATAGACAAGCACGATCCATTTGGCAATCAGGTAGGACACGTCGCTCGCGGTTTTTAAATATTGTTTAATAGTGGTTTTTACACTCACACCATCCCCCTTATACATTAGAAACTTAAAAAAGAGCAGTCTGTTCGTTAGAACAGACTGCCTATCATTTTGATGCTACACCGAATTGAGGGAGGATCCTACCGTCGCCATCCCGCTCGCATTTCCGCTAACTGGACTTCCGTCAGGAACCGATCCACCAGATCTTTTCCCAGTTGCCCCCTAAGGTATTCAACAATTGCGGGTTGAGAAAGCTTGCGGAACGCATCCTTTTCCTCTTGAGTGGGGAAGTATACCTGCATTCTTTTGGCTACGATTTCGAACTTCACGATATTGGAAACCATCCGTTCTGCCACATCGTTAGCCTGCGCGCCCAGTTTCGCACCTTGGAGAATGATCTGTTGAGCGGCAAGAGGCAAGCTTTTAAACTTGGCCAGGTTCATCACCATAATGTTCTCGCTCCAGATATGTTCGTCCATGGTGAGGTACTTCTGCACTTCGTAGATTTTCCCTAGATAGATGGGGGAGATGGGGTTTTCATGGCCATCCACTACACCGGTCTGTAAGGCTGTATAGGTTTCGTTCCACGCGATTGGCACCGCTCGGCTACCTAAGCTTTCGATGAACTTGATGTACACGGGGCTTTCCATAACCCGGAACTTGAGTCCCTTGAGATCCTCGGGCTTGCGGATGACTCGAACGTTGTTGGTGAAGCTTCTCCACCCATTCTGTCCAATGGCCAAATATTTAAAACCTACGTTTTCCATTTTTTGGGTGAGCTCCTTCCACAAGGCGCTCCCATTGAAGAACTCCTGTACCACATCGTCCGACATGAAAACGTAGGGGATGGCTAAAAGTTGGATTTCCTTGAAAAAGTTTGCCAAAGATCCTGTACCGATGTTGATGTCGATGGAGCCGTTCTGCACCATTTCGCAGGTCTGTCGGTAGGATCCTAGAGCACCCGAACCAAAGAGTTCAACTTTTATCTTTCCCGCAGACATCCGTTCCACATAATCCTTGAACATAACCGCGAAAGCATGCTCTGGGTCAGGAACGTTTTCCTTTGCGGGCCAAAGAGTCGGGTCATCGTAAGTGACTTTGAGGGTGATCTGGCGGGGGATGTTCATATCGATCCGGTCGGGAATCCGTTGCTGACCGAATAGAACGATGGATCCCACCAGCAGTAAGACCGTCATACCAACGAGTCTCTTGGTATTGTTCATACAGTAACCTCCTGTCTGAATGTTTGATTGAATCATTATACGATGGATAAAATATATCTGTCAAATATTTACATATCATAATACGTTTGAATTAGGATCCGGCCAACCTAGAACTTGCAGCAATCTAACTTTCCAGGTAAAGTAAGAACCATGAAGATCTTGATCCTGGGTGGAACGGGCGTGATTAGCCGCGCCATTGTTGAACAATTGTTGGAAAAGAACCACGAAGTAGTGCTGTTTAATCGAGGGAAGCGGAGTGTGCCATTCTCTCGAGATGTGCGGGTCATCGTAGGGGACAGATACGCGGAAAAGGGGCTCGAACAGTCGATTGGGAAGGAAACCTTTGATGCGGTAATCGACATGATCTGTTTCAACCGCAAGGATGCAGAGGAGACTCTACGGGTCTTTCCAGAGCGGACTGGTCATATCATCATCACCTCCAGCATAGCAGCTTACAAACGGCCCTACCATACCCTACCCACGAAAGAAGATGCGGAAGAGTTGTTCGATAATCCCGTATTCCCCTACGCCTTCAACAAGGCGGAAATGGAACGGTACATCTGGGCAGAGGTGAAAAAGCGCCGTCTTCCCGTCACGGTGATTCGGCCTTCCCTCACTTATGGAATCGGTGCCGCCAATATCGGAGTTCTTCGACAGAATTATGGGATCCTCTATAGGATACGGAATGAGAAGCCCTTGGTGATGTTCGGGGATGGTTCGACTCCTTGGCAATTCACCTTCGTGGAAGATCTGGCCAAGGCGTATGCGGGGGTGGTAGGGAATCCAAAAGCGTTTGGTCAAGCCTACCATGCCACTACCGACGAGATCCACCGATGGGAAGACCTGTACCTAGAGTTTGGTAGAATCGTGGGGAAGGAGCCTCGGATTATCCATGTGCCCAGCGAACTACTGATGCAAGCAGCCCCTTCCTTATGTAGTCACCTTTTCTTCGAAAAGACCTATCCCGGTGTGTTCGATAACGGTAAGATCCGGACAGTGATTCCAGATTTTAAAGCTGACGTGAGTTTCCAAGAGGGACTTGCGAAAATTGCCGAATGGTTCGACCGGGAAGCTTCCGAGGTAGATCCCGATAAGGACCGGTTGGAGGATCAGATCGTTGGCTACTACCAAGAGTTTGCCAGCAAAATGAAGGATCTCATGCCATGAGTACACTAGGGTATCGCGCCTTAGCGATCAACGGGAGTGCCCGCAAGGGGGGGAATACTGCCCGGTTGTTGGATCGGGTGCTAGAGGGTCTTCGAAAGGAAGGGTTTCACACAGAGCTGGTAGAGTTGGGGGGCACCGTCTTACGGGGATGTACCGCCTGTAGATCTTGCTTCAAGAACAAGAACAGACGATGCGTGATTGAAACCGATAGTCTAAACGAGATCTTGGCAAAGATGATTGCATCGGATGCCCTGATCATAGGTTCTCCTACTTACTTTGCCGATGTAACCTCTGAAACGAAGGCGCTGATAGATCGGGCAGGATACGTGGCTCGGGCAAACGACAACCTGTTCCATCGAAAAGTGGGAGCTGCAGTCGTGATGATGAGGCGAGCAGGGGCGATCCATGCCTTTGATACCATAAACCATTTCTTTCTGATCGAAGGAATGTATGTGGCGGGTTCTACCTACTGGAATCTAGGCATCGGACGCGAGATAGGCGAGGTAGAAAAGGATTCAGAAGCCCTTGCTACCATGGATGCCCTGAGTGCCAACATTGCACATTTGGTAAAGTGTTTAAAACGATAACATTCTATGATCTGTTCATGGCCCCCATGGAGGCCCGCTGGATCGCGTCCCTCCGGAAGTGGCTCATTCCAAAGGCCTGGGGGACGGTGCTCGAGATAGGGACGGGTACAGGAGCAAATCTTCCCTATTATCGAATGAACCAGCTCCAGCAGTTGGTCCTCACGGATCGAAAGGGGGGCGACCCTGAATTCTCTAGGATCATCCAAGCACGGATACGGGATTTGATCCAATCCAGAGATGGTGGTATTGTTTCTCACCCATCGATACCCCTCTTCTCATCCATCCAATACCAGGTAGCGGAAGCAGAAGACCTACCTTTTTCTAATGGTCAGTTTGATACGGTGGTCGCTAGCTTACTTCTCTGCTCCGTGGAGAGTCCTCGAAAGGCTATAGCGGAAATACGCAGGGTTTTACGAGAGGGTGGACAGTTCCTCTTCATCGAACACGTCCTGCCCTCGACCCCTGTCATGGCTTCCCTATTCCATCGAATTACCCCTGCGTGGCGGAGGATCGCCTCTGGGTGCCATTTGAATCGGGACACGGTGAAAACGATCGAAGAGGGAGGCTTTTCCGTTTTAGAAATGAGACGTCCTGGCAATAGCGTGTTTGTGGGTGGTGTGGCTTTAAGATCTGGACTTTTCAGTTAAAATATAGAATAATAAATTTAAAATTTACTATAATTAGGAGTGTCCCTTGCAAGAACAAAATGCTCTTGATTTCGAGTTTCCCGCTGTTTTCATTACCAAAAAAAGCAGAGCAGAAGACATCGTAGGGATCATTAAAGAAGGAATCATACGCGGGTATTGGAAACCGAACGAAAAAATCGATGATAAAGAGTTAGCAAAAAGATTGAATGTGAGCCGCATAACAGTCCGAGAAGCTCTCTCAAAGTTGGTAGAACGACGATTGATTGAAAAGAAGCATTGGAAAGGGTTTGCGGTGAGGTATTTGTCCTGGGAAGAGATAGAGAGTTTGATTGATGTCCGAATAGTGCTAGAAGAATTGGCTCTGAAGAAGATTGTCCAAATGATAACGCCCAATATTATTCAATCTCTAGAACAATCTATTGACGAAGCAAAAGAAGCGGTAGAACGAAGAGATTTTCATGGTTTTTCCAGGTCGGATTATCGTTTCCACCAAATCATTCAGTCTGAATCTGGGAATCCTTGGATCAAGGACATTCTAGAAGACCTTCACGTGCTCATCAGTATCGTGCGATATATTTCTCAATGGAAACATCCTGAGGAAGTTGCCAAGAAAAGTATTAGTGAACATGAACGGATCGTGGAGTGTTTGAAGCAAGGCAATGGAGATGAAGCGATTCGACATCTCCACGAACATCTAAATAACCATCGTGAGCGAGTTAGGATGGAATACCAGTCCGGCTAGATCGAACAAGGCTAACCGTGTAGATAGCGAGAGCAGACCATATACACCCAAAGGTGATGATATGAGCTCTGGTGAAGGGTTCACCATAAAACAAGACCCCTAATATCAGCATCATGGAGGGGGCAATGTACTGAAAGAATCCCACGGTTGAAAGGGGAATTAAACGGGTACCTTTTCCAAACAGATAAAGGGGAAGACTTGTCACCAAGCCACCCAGCATAAGTAAAAAAGTAGTTTGAGATCCATGCAATCCTATAGCACCGAGACCTCTCAATTCCATTGTAGCGACGTAAAAAAGCGCCCAGGGTAATAGAACAGCAGTTTCAAACAGAAGCCCAGAAAGTGAATCTAAAGGGGTAAGCTTTTTCAACAAGCCATAGAATCCGAAGGCCGTTGCAAGGGTAAGCGCAATCCAAGGGAAACGACCATAGTCCAAGGTAAAGTATAAAACTCCAAAAATCGAAAGACAGAGGGCTATTCGTTGGATCGGTTTTAGTCGTTCATGTAGAAAGACTCTACCTAGGAGAATGTTCATCAAAGGATTGATGTAGTATCCTAAACTAGCCTCAACAATATGTGCATTGAATACTGCAAAAATATATAAAAACCAGTTTACGGCAATCAGGAAGGCAGTGCCGATTAAAAGCATGAGGGTAGTTTTATTCGCAAACACATTCTTGATCGGATCAGGTCTTGTGATCAGGTAGAGAAGCCCTACGAGTAGAAAAGACCATAGGATCCGATGAGCCAATAATTCCAGAGGTGAAACATAGCTAAGTTGTTTCCAATATAGAGGTTGAAAGCCCCAAAGAAAAAATGCAGTTAGAGTATAGAAGTATCCTGAAGTATGCATCGAATTTTTTGTGTTTGATTTGATAGCAATTTGTACACTTTTCTTCATAAACGCGTCAATAGTAAAGAAAATTTGCTTGACAAAATAAATTTTATGTTCTTAATATAAAAATCATAATTTAAAATTCTAAATATAGGAGGGCCTTATGAAAAAACGAATTGGCCGGGGGATCCTTTTATTAAGCGCCTTTGTGTTAGTCGTTACCACGCTCATCCATGCGGAAGGAAAAAGGGAGGAAGCAAAGTTCCCGACCAAGCCTATCACTGTTCTACAAGGGTTCAAACCAGGGGGAGGAAGCGATGCGTTGGCGCAATTGGTGCAACCCTTTCTGGAAAAGAAATTGGGAGTTTCTTTCGTTAATCAGTATATCCCCGGAGCAACAGGTGCGATTGCATGGACACAGTTAGCAAAACAAACAAAGAACGATGGGTATACGATCAGTATCACCAACACTCCTATGTTGATGACGAACTACATTATGAATCCTGAAATTACCTATTCTGTGGATGACCTGGAACCTCTCGCCAACATCGTGACGGATCCTGGAATTATCGTTGTGGGGAAAAACAGTCCTTTCCAGTCAGTGCAGGATTTTTTAAACGCAGTAAAAGCAAATCCTGGAAAGATAACTGTTGCCAATTCAGGAGTAGGAGGGGATGATTTCTTTACCACATTGATTTTTCAGAAAGAGACAGGATTGAAAGTTCAAATGGTTCCCTTCGATGGCGATGGTCCTTCCTGGCAGGCTGCCATGGCAGGGAAAGTAGACGTGAGCTTCAACAATCTGGGGGTTACGTATCCACAAATTCGAGCAGGTAACCTGCGTGCTCTAGCCCTTTTTGCCGAAAAACGTGATTCCATGATCCCAGAGGTTCCCACTATGAAAGAGATAGGGTTCAATATCATCGCCGGCTCTTCTAGAGGGTACAGCGCTCCCAAAGGTATTCCTGAGCAAATAAAAAAGGTCTACCTAAAAGCTTTTGAAGAAGTCGCTAAAGACCCTGCACTTATTTCTGCAGCCAATGCCCGTGCCCTTCCAATGGACGTTAAGATTGGAGAAGAATATAGAGTCTACTTGAAAACACAAGAAAAGGTATTCAAAGAGATTTGGAACGAAGTTAAGTCCCAGTATAGCGTAAAATAAAGAGAGGAGGGCTTCCTCCTCTCCTCTATCATAGGTGGTAGATATGAACCACAGCTCAGCAAGAATAAGATATTTTCTGTTAGGCTTTATCGTTTTTATTGCAGTTCTTTTTTATTATCAAAGTCTTAAATTACCAAAAGCAGGGTATCAATTACCTAGATTACTCTCTGGAGTCATACTTATTTTGGTTCTTATAGATATAGCTAGTACGGTTTTCCATAAGATGTCTAAAGGTGTGGATGGTGTAAAAGATAATAATCCTATTAAGGATACAAAGAAAAGACTTCTTTTTTTCTTAATTTCGACATCCCTTTATATCTTTTTGATGCAGCCCATTGGGTACTTTATTATTACTCCTATCTACTTGTTTATTACCTTTTTAACATTAAAGTCAATGAAATTGAGAACCAATATTATCGTAACCTTAGGATTTACTCTATTTGTGTATGCATTGTTTGTTAGATTCTTGAACCTCCCTGTTCCAATGGGATTTCTAGGATAAAAAATGATTATCAATAATATCCTATTAGGGTTTAGTAACATTCTACAGCCATTTAACTTGCTGCTTGTTATTGTAGGTTCCTTCATTGGAATATTCGTAGGAGCAATGCCAGGTTTGTCTGCAACGATGGCCATTGCTCTATTATTGCCATTGACGTTTGGGTTGCCTCCCGCATCGGGAATTGGGATGTTAGCTTCCCTATACATGGGGGCCATGTATGGTGGGTCTATTTCTGCCATCTTAATTCGCACCCCCGGAACACCTGCGGCTGCAGCAACGGTGCTGGATGGATATCCGATGGCGCAGAAGGGTATGGCTGGCAAGGCATTAGGGATTTCCCTAACTGCCTCGTTAGTGGGAGGTGTTCTAAGTAGCATTGCTCTTTTGACGATTGCTCCCGCTCTAGGATACGTAGCTTTAGAGTTCGGGCCTGTAGAGTTATTCGCGGTCGCAGTGCTGGGGATTACCATTATAGGTTCGTTGTCTCAAGGTTCTACCGTGCTGGGCCTTCTTTCTGGCGCCTTTGGGTTACTGCTGGCCATGGTAGGTATGGACCCGATCACGGGAACTCCTCGATTTACTTTTGGGTTAATCAACCTATTTTCGGGAATTCCCTTTGTCGTTGCTCTGATAGGGCTCTTTTCCATCCCCCAAGCCCTTCGGTTGATCGAACAAGGGGATGATGGAACTCAAGTGATTAGTCGAATTCAGGATCGGCTATTACCGGCTTGGAAAGAATTTAGATCCTTAATTCCTACGATTCTTCGTTCCTCGGTAATTGGTATCTTCACCGGAATCATTCCCGGCACGGGAGGGGACACTGCCTGTTGGTTCGCTTACAATGAGGCAAAGAGATTTTCTAAAAGAAAAGCGGAGTTCGGCTCGGGTGTTCCGGAAGGAATCGCCGCACCAGAATCGGCAAACAATGCGGTTGTAGGCGGTGCATTGATCCCCACGATATCCTTGGGGATACCTGGTAGTTCTGCAACTGCAATACTGATTGGTGGTTTGATGGTGCATGGAATCATGCCGGGCCCAACTCTCATGAGTGAGTACGCGGAGGTTACCTACACACTGATTTGGGCAGTATTCTTTTCCAATTTTGCCATGTTTTTTATTGGTTTGTTGTTTACGAAGGGTGCGATCATCGTAACGAGAGTGAAGAATAAAGTATTGGCACCCATCATCGTTGTTCTCTGTGTGATTGGATCCTTCTCCATCAATAATAGTTATTTCGATGTAATCATGATGTTTTTATTTGGTCTGCTTGGGTATGTGATGGAGAAAGTGAAGATGCCAACGGCTCCAATGGTGCTAGGTTTGATCCTAGGCAAGATGATGAACAACAGCCTCTATCAGTCTCTTCTCATAGGACATGGCAGTTGGTTGATCTTTCTGAAGAGCCCCATAGCAGTGATATTATTTATAGTTTCCATTCTCTCGATACTTCAATCTACTCCTTTAATCCGATTCATTAAAGGAAAATTCAAATAAATATTTTGAAGGAGCGGTAGTTATGAGCAAAAAGATGCTTGGTTTAGTTGCGCATCCAGATGGTTCTCTGAAGCTGGAAGAAGTTCCAGTTCCGGAAATTGGGAAGAATAGGTTTGCCCCCCACGATGTACTAGTAGAAGTACAGTACTGCGGAATCTGTGGAAGTGATATCCATAAGTTTCTTGCCGATGATTCGGAAAAAGCGAAATTGAAACATGTTCCTGCTCCAGTAGTGAGCGGACATGAGATAGTAAGCATTGTACGGGAGGTAGGAAAAGAAGTAACCCGCGTAAAACCAGGCGATAGAGTAGTCCATGAAATTGTAACCTTCTACTGTGGCCATTGCCCCGCTTGTAGGGAAGGAAGGTACAATATCTGTAACACTTTAGAGCCCATGATGGGGCGTGCTCATTTCGTTACAGGGGGAGGCTTTGCCAAGTATACCATGTGGCCGGAATGGCAGCTTCATAAACTTCCCGATTCTGTTCCCACACAAGCCGCGGTACTGATGGAACCTACTGCGGGTTCTGTTCATAGTATCATTACTAGAATGGGAGTAAAGGCTGGAGAGTCAGTTGCCATACTGGGTCCTGGGGCTAGAGGACTTTTAATGCTTCAAGTTTGCAAAGCGATTGGCGCGGGACCTATCTTGATGTCAGGGATAACTCGGGATGAACCATTACGTTTGGCAATGGCTCGAAAACTTGGTGCGGATGTGGTTGTGAATGTGGAGAAGGAAGACCTTTGGTCGAAAGTGAAAGAAATGACGGGTGGTATCGGTGTGGATGTAGTATTAGAGAACACTGGAGAGGTGGAGCCAATCGCACAGTCTATCGATATTGTGCGTAAAGGTGGCAGGGTTATGTGGGCCGGTGGAGGTATTCGTGGAGGCATAGTAGCTCCTGTAGACACCCATAAAATCATTGTGAAAGAACTCGATATTAGGGGAGAAATATCTCAGATACCCTATGATTGGTTAACAGCCATCCATCTCGTTTCGACAGGTAAAGTGCAATTGGAACCTCTAGTAACCCACGTGTTTCCTTTAGAACAATGGAAAGAAGGATTTACCTTGGCTGCTACGAGCCATGATTGTCTACGGGTAGCAATCAAACCTTAGCGATGCTGTTTTACGAGGAGTTACTGGAATGGATACGATCGATCGGTTACTAGAGGGAATCCCCATCCCTAGGGTGGTACAGGTAAAGCAAAAGTTCGAACGTCCTGTTATTGTAGATTTGAAAAAAGAGTTTCTTAATCAGATTGAAGCCAAAAATCTATTTTCTCGTTTACGGAAAGGGATGAAGGTTGCCATCACCGTTGGGAGTAGAGGGATTTCCAATCAACCCTTTCTAGTCAAACTACTAATTGAGGAGCTTAAAAAAGTAGGAACGGTACCATTTGTTATTCCTGCGATGGGAAGTCATGGGGGGGCAACCGCGGAAGGTCAACGGTCGATGCTGGAAGAAATGGGATTCACGGAAGACTACCTTGGCGTTCCTATCAAGGCTACGATGGAGACTGTACAGATTGGAACCAGTTCCAATGGGCTTCCTGTTTATATTGATAGATATGCCTCGGAAGCGGACGGGATCATCCTCGTGAACAGAATCAAACCCCACGTGTCTTTTCGAGGACCTTTCGAAAGTGGACTGATGAAAATGATTACCATTGGTCTGGGGAAGCAGAAGGGTGCCGATATTTGTCACGAGTTGGGATTTGGGAAAATGGCGGAAAACATTCCTGCCATTGGAAAGGTGGTGTTGTCTTCTGGAAGAATCTTATTTGGAATAGGGTTGATAGAGAATGCGTACCATGAGACGTGTAGGATCATTCCTCTTTTCCCAGAAGAAATAGAAACTACAGAACCACTATTGTTGGAAGAAGCTAGACGGTTATGTCCTAGACTTCTGTTTGATTCGCTAGATGTATTGATTATAGACGAAATAGGAAAGGATATCAGTGGGACAGGGTTCGATACGAATGTGGTTGGAAGATACCATACACCGTTTATCTCTGGGGGGCCGAAGATCACAAGAATTGCTGTATTAGATGTTACCGATGCTTCCCATGGGAATGCCAATGGTTTGGGTATCGTAGATTTTTCTACTCTTCGAGCCTATAAAAAGTTTAAATTCGATCAGACGTACCCCAATTCACTGACATCGACGGTTCCTATGAGTGCAAAGATCCCGATCATTCTTAAAAATGATCGGCAAGCAATGCAGGCAGCCATTAAAACATGCAATATCTTAGATAAGACGGCTGTGCGTTTCGTTCGAATTAAAAACACCAACAGTTTAGAATCGATTCTAGTAAGTACCACCTTGCTGGAAGAAGTGAGGAAAAACCCTTCCCTGGAAGTTGTGGGAGAGCCTTTCGAAATGAAGTTTGATGAAGAGGGGAATGTATTGTAAATGCGAAGTAAAGCTATTACAGAAGGTTTATCGGGCGCTACTAGTCGAGCTCTGTTGCACAGCGTGGGGGTAAGGAGAGAGGATCTAGGTAAGCCTTTGATTGCGGTTGTCAGTTCCTATAACGAGATTGTGCCTGGTTGCATACCGTTACGAATCTTATCCGAGTATGTGAAGCAAGGGATCCGACAAGCGGGAGGGATACCGTTCGAGTTCAACACGATCGGGGTTTGCGATGGAATCGCTCAGGGACATACTGGCATGTATTATTCCCTCCCTAGTCGAGAGATCATTTCCTATTCAGTGGAAATTATGCTGCAAGCCCATAGGTTCGACGGGGCTGTGTTTTTAGTTTCCTGCGATAAGATTACTCCTGGAATGTTGATGGCCATGGTTCGGGTCAACATTCCTTCTATAGCAATCGCAGCAGGGATCATGCCTTCCGGACACTACAAGGAAGAACAACTCACCGTTTCCTTGATGCGGGAGTTCATTGGAAGGTTTCAAGCAGGTTTGATAACAGAACAGGAGCTAGTAGAAGTGGAAGCTGCAGCGTGTCCAAGCTGGGGCACTTGCTCCATGCTGGGTACTGCAAATTCAATGAATTGTTTGACAGAAGTTCTTGGATTGACTTTCCCTTACTCTTCTACGCGATTGGCAAACTCCTCAGAAAAGTTCCGGGAAGCTATCCAAGTAGGAGAACGAGCCGTAGCGCTTGTGCAGATGGGTGTGACACCATTAGATATTCTCAAGAAAGAAGCATTCATAGATGCTGTTCGAGTAGCGGAAGCTATGGGAGCTTCTACGAATGTGGTTTTGCATTTGCCCGCCATTGCGAACTACGCAGGGATAGATCTAACGTTGGACGATTTCAAACGAGAGAGTGAACAAGTACCAATCCTTGTGAAAATTAATCCTTCCGGTTCAAAAACAATGGAAGATTTCCATAGAGCGGGGGGTATTCCTGCATTATTGAAATCGTTAAAAGTTCTTTTAAGTTTAGATCGTCCTACTGTGTATGGTACAACTATTAAAAGTGTCGTAGAAAATACTACTATATGGGATCCTGAGATGATCCATCCCTTGGATTCACCCCTAAGCCCGAAAGGTGGGATAGCAGTCCTGTATGGTACATTGGCTCCAGAAGGGGCGGTGATCAAGAGATCTGCGGTGGATCCTACTTTGTGGAAGTTCCAAGGGCCTGCCCATGTGTTCAATCGAATGGAAGACGCAGTTCAAGCAGTGCAAGATGAAAGGATTCAACCGGGGGAAGTTCTTGTGATTCGATACGAAGGGCCTATCGGTGGCCCTGGTATGCGAGAAATGCAACAAATAACCGCCATTCTTTCCGGTAGCGGCTTGGCGAAAAAGGTAGCCCTAGTTACCGATGGCAGATTTTCCGGGTCTACCCGAGGCCCTTGTGTGGGGCATGTCGCACCAGAAGCGGCAAGGGGAGGCCCTATCGCATTGGTGAAGGACGGAGATTTTATTCGTATCGACCTAGAATCGGGAACTCTGGATATTCTGTTGGATCCAGAGGAATTGGAAAATCGGAGACGTACTTTTTCATTTCAACGGGAACAGGAACCAGGTATCCTTTCTTTATACGCATCCATGTTGCCTGATACTTCCAAAGGAGCCGTTTGGCATTAAGTTAAAGGTTGGTAGCCACACTAGTTAGAAGGTCAAGATAAAGGCAGTAAAATGTGATGGTATCAAAGATACCGCTGCGGTTATTATCTCATCGCATTCCGGATCTTCATCTTGTCTACTTCATTCAATTTTTTCCCTGCAGCCACTTTCGCCCAGGTGGAGTAATTATAGAACCGAAGGGCGTTCGCCGCCGTAACGATCTCGTTGTACATATCAAAACTTCCAGCGGGGAGAAAAAAATCCTGCACGTTGTCCGTTCCGATTCGCACCGGGATATCCTCGATCAGAAAATCCAGTACCCGGGTGATGCTATTGTGCATGGGAACCATTACCCGCCTGTCTTGCCGGTTGGAAAGAGTGGCCGTAGGGCAGACAATGACACCGATGTTGGTTTCCTTCAGGCCCTCTACAACCCTTCTAAACTTTTCTTCACTGTAGGAGGCGACACTTAGAGCATGGACCGCCCAGATGGTTGGCTCTTGGCTTTCTTGTGAGGAACGAACCTTGGTTTCTTGCTTGGTATCCTCAATTCCCTGGTGTTTGTATTGTTTTCTGTAATGAGCGGGGCGTAACCATCGTACCGCTTCGATCAGGGTCAGGGTCCCCTCTTCATCCGGCAGATTCGTTTGATCCACATGGAAATGCACTTCTTTTCCTCCCAAGGAATTGGCCAATTCGATCACTCTTCGAAAATGCTCTTTGAATCCAATATGACCTTTTCGGGCATCTCGTTCAGGGAGGGTGCCGATGAAGTCGGCCAGTGAGGCCGCGGCTACGAACACTTCCCACCGACGGGGTTCATCGTCCTTGAAGCCGAATATGGGATATGCTCCTACTCGTAGATCGATCTTGTCTTTGTACTTGGCCTTCAAATCCAGGGCAACTTCCAAGGCCCTTAGTTCTACCCCATCCGCCGTAGTGTCAATGAAGGTGTCCAATCGAGTTACTCCGAACCGAATCGACGCATCTAGGGCTGCCCCCATACGCTCGTAGAGGGATTCCCGGGTGTAGGCTAAGCCTTCGTGCAGGACCCCCGTGGTATGTTGTTTCACCTCCAGGGGATAGGTGGCGATTTCCCAGGGATCCATATCTGCATGGGAAACATACTTGGGATCCATCACCAGGGCGCGGTCTAAGTGAGCGTGCCCATTGAAGAATCCTCCCGCTTCTTGGACCGAGCGGCGGATTAAGGTTTCATAGGACGTCATGGGAACCTCCGAACGAAAGGAACATAAAAAAAGCTCCCTAATCCCGAAGGATCAGGGAGCTTTACTGCTCCGAGATACCATTGCCAGGCATGCACCTCATTTTTTTGGTGCAAATTAGTACAACTGCCTAGCCCAGTTACCATCTTAGAACTT
>OGCI01000557.1_pt1 | contig 40575 bp, 33 predicted proteins | sample 1570021 | NCBI WGS metagenome assembly OGCI01 (sample SAMN06264664, study PRJEB24512) | hot springs metagenome | isolation source: Hot spring water | place: South Africa: Tshipise | collected 2015-06-21
ATGGACACCTCCTTGCTCTGCTTCTTTTACTACAAAGCAAGTATAGGGGGTGTCCACCATGTTTCTGAACCTAGACATGCGCGCCGGCTCCCGCACGACATTGACAAGCGGAACGACGCGTATTAACTTAAGGTTTGCCCGCTTGCGAAGAGCGGGTTAGCGATAATTGCTGGATGTTGCAACGGGAGCCACGGAGGTTCCTCGGGGGATGAACCCCGGGAATGTCCGTTTTTGTTTTCTCTGGGAGGTGGGATCATGCATATTCCCGACGGTTTTCTCAACGCCGGAACCAGCATCGCCACCGGGGTGGTAGCCGCGGCAGCGGTGGGATACGGGCTGCACAAGGCGCGGGAGGAACTGGACGAGAGGTCAGTGCCCTTGCTCGCCCTCTGCGCCGCCTTCGTCTTCGCGGCCCAGATGCTCAACTTCCCCGTAGCGGGCGGGACCAGCGGCCATTTCATGGGAGGGGTGCTGGCAGCGGTCCTCCTCGGTCCCTGGCTGGGAGAGTTGGTGATCGCCCTGGTCTTGCTCATCCAGTGCCTGGGCTTCGCCGACGGCGGGCTCACGGCGCTGGGGGCCAACGTCTTTAACATGGCGGTCATCGGCACCATCGTATCCTACTATATCTTCCACGGAGCCAAATCGCTGCTCCCCAAGAGCAAACCCTTTTTCCTGGCAAGCACGGGTGCGGTGGCATGGCTCTCGGTGATGCTGGCCTCCGGCGCCTGCGCCGTGGAGCTGGCCCTCTCGGGCACCTCCCCTCTCGGCGTGGCCCTCCCGGCCATGCTGGGCGTGCATGCCATCATCGGGATCGGGGAGGCGGTGATCACCGTGCCGGTGGTGAGCGTGGTGCTCGCAGTGCGGCCGGACCTTGTGCGCACCTATGACTTCCATCCGGCGACGCCCAGTCTCGAGGAAGCGGAGGTGAACGGGTGATGGATGCGCGCAGGAAAGGGCTTTACTTGTTCATACTGGCAGGGTTAGCCGTGGCGGTAGCGCTGGCCTTGCTGGTTTCCCCCTGGGCCTCGTCCTCGCCGGATGGCCTGGAGAAGGTGGCGGAGGACAAGGGTTTTCTGGAAAAGGCGGAAGAGACCGAGCCGGCCTGGGAGAGCGCTCCCATACCCGATTACGCCATACCAGGAATCACCAAGGAAGTGATGGACGAGGAGACCGGCGAGGTGGAGGAGGAACCCACCAGGCTGGCCACCGCCCTGGCGGGGTTGGTGGGGACGGTGGCCATCTTCCTTATCGCCTGGGGGCTGGCGCTGGTGCTGAAGAGAAGGGAGCCCGGCGGCCGGGCGGCAGGGACGGCGGAAACGTCGCGGGAATGAAGCGAACGGGGCGCCCTTGAAACACGCTTTTCTGGACGAGTACAGCGGCCTACGGAGCCCAATCCACCAGCTTGACCCGCGGGCAAAGCTGGTGGGCTTCGCGGCGCTCATCGTGGTGTGCGTAACCACTCCGCCCAACCTCTATGCCGCCTTCGCCGTCTACCTGGGGCTGGAACTGGCGCTGCTGTGGCTTTCCCGCCTGCCCCTCAGGCATGTTGCCAGGCGCATGCTCATCGTCCTCCCCTTCATACTGGTGGTGGCCGCCTTTCTTCCCTTCTTCAGCCGGGGAGGAGGAAGCTACAATCTGGGGCCGGTGCGGGTTTCGGGACACGGGCTGCTGGTCCTCTGGAACGTGGCCGCCAAGTCCACGGTGAGCGTGCTGGCGGTGATCCTGCTCTCCTCCACCACGCCCTTCCCGGACTTGCTGCGCGGCATGGAGAGGCTGCGGGTACCCCGCCTGCTGGTGGCCCTGTTGAGTTTCACCTATCGCTATATCTTCGTCCTGGTGGACGAGATGCAACGCATGAGGCGGGCGCGTGACTCCCGGGCCTGGAGGGGGAAGTGGCTGTGGCAATCCAAGGTCGTCGGCCACATGGTCGCCGCCCTCTTCCTGCGCTCCTACGAGCGCGGCGAGAGGGTCTACGCCGCCATGCTCGCCCGCGGTTACGGCGGCGGCATGCACACGCTGTATCTCTACGAGCCCGGCATCATGGAAGTGGGATTCGCCTCCCTGGTGATGCTGGTCCCGCTGGCGGCCAGGATAATACTTTAGAAAGGACGCGGTATCCGTGCCCGCCCCGCAAGAAGAATCAGGGCGATGACGCGGTGAGGCAAAATCGAGAAGGGAGACTCTTATCATGCATCACAGGCCTGCCGTGGAGATAAAAGGCCTTCACTACGCTTACCCGGACGGGACCGTCGCCCTGCGCGGGGTGGACTTGCTCGTGGAGGAGGGAGAAGCGGTAGGGATCGTGGGCCCCAACGGCGCTGGCAAGTCGACCCTGCTCCTGCACCTCAACGGCATCCTTGCAGGACGCGGGGAGGTGCGCATCTTCGGGCTGCCGGTGGAAAAGGCCAACCTCAGGGAGATCAGGCGCCGCGTGGGGCTGGTCTTCCAGGATCCGGACGATCAACTCTTCTCGCCCACCGTCTTCGACGACGTGGCCTTTGGCCCCCTGAACATGGGCCTTTCCCGCGAAGAGGTGGCCGAGGCCGTATCTTGTGCCCTGGAGCTGGTGGGCCTGGAGGGGCTGGAGAAGCGTTCCGCCTACCACCTCAGCTACGGGCAGAAGAAGCGCGCGGCCATCGCCACCGTGCTCTCCATGAATCCCGACCTGCTGGTCCTGGACGAGCCTTCCAGCAACCTGGACCCACGCGCACGGCGAGAATTCTCCGAGCTCCTGCAGCGCACACGGATAACCAAGATCCTGGTCACCCACGACCTCCCCTTCGTCTTCGAGAACTGCGAGCGGGTGGTGGTGATGGACGGGGGCAGGATCGTCGCCGATGGGGACGTCTTTTCCATCCTCTCCAACGAGGAGCTGCTGAAGAAGCACGGCCTGGAACTCCCCTACGGGTTTTACCCCATGCACAGGGAGATGGACGGGCACCGGGTGGAAGAAGACCGCGGGTAACAAAGACTCGCTTCCCGCTTGCCTCCACGTAGGCGAGCCCCTTACCCGCGCTCTATGGAACGTTGCTCTCCGGACTGCCGTGATTCGGGCAGCTTATCGAGGGTGGCGCATCGGCGTGCCACTCCACCAGGTACTCGCCTCCATCCAGGGAGCACGAGGGTTTCTCCTCCAGGTACTCTCCCACCAGCTCCCCCCAGGAGACGGGATAGCGTCCGTCGTTGGCCGCGGCGAATATGTTAGATGCGGACAGTACCGTCCTCATCTGGGCCATACAGGTCTTCTCCTGGGCAGAGGCCCTCGCCGAGGTTATCAGGCTTGAGTTCTCCAGGTCTACTTTCCATGCGCCATCCTCCCGGACCATGGCCATGGTATGGCGCTGCATGGGGTAATCGTCGTGGGTCACATAGACGGTGACGCTCGCATCGGTCCCCTCACCCGCCGTGAACTTCATCTTGGCGAGATTCGCCAGCACATCTTCCTTCTCGCCCTCACTCAATCTTACGTCACCGGATTCCTCTCGGGATTCGCGGAAATAGGCGAGGTTCTTCTCGCTTACCAGCTCTTCTGCTGCCTCAAGTTCACCCAGGGAAGCGCGGCGGATGAACTCCTCGGCGATTTTCGCCGGGGAACTGCCACCCCCGCAGTGGAGCGCAGACAGGGAGAGAAGAACGGCTGTCAGGAAAACGATGGGTATCTTGCGCACGACAACCCCTCCTCGTGAAGTCATCTTACTGCCCTTGCTCAATTTCCTTCTCCAAAGTCCCGTGTTTTTCCTTGTGGGCCCGGTTTCAAGGCAGGTGCCGTTCCGCTACCTCCGTTCCTCTTGGTAATGACGTCTTCGGGAGCGTTTCTCGCCCTCTCGCAATGGCGTTTTGCGGAAGGGGCATCGCGCCTGCGAGCCGCGATGCCGGGCGCAAGGATCTCCGCAAACATGTTTATGCAGGCCGGGTTTGTCTCTCCAGGCCGGGTTTGTCTCTCGTGAGGTCTACCGCAAGAGGTGGATGTTTCCGATGTGGACGCGGGTGAGGCCGGCTTCCCTCGCCGCCGCCAGGCATTCCTCGGCCTGGCGGCGCGAGGTCACCGGCAGGTCGCGCATGGCATGCTGCGGGTGGAAGGCCAGCAGGGAGTAGGGGATATCGCGGCCCAGGGAGGCGATGAAGGCTGCGATACGCCCTACCTCCCCCGCTGCAACGTAACCCGGGACCAGGAGGGTGCTGGCCACCAGCGGCGGCGGTTCCGGGCGCTCCGGGACGCGGGATGCCGCATAGGCAAAATTATCCAGGGTACGCTTGTTCTCCGCGCCGCAGAGAGCGCGGTGCAGACCCGGGTGAAAGGCCTTGAGGTCGAACTTCACGCAGCCCCCGCTTTCCAGGGAGAGGTCCAGGGCACGCCGCAGCAAACCCGGGTGCATGCTGCCGTTGCTCTCCCAGCAGATGCGCAGATCTCCCCCGCGCCTCGCGAGGGCCAGCTCGGAGGCGCGCAGGGCGAAGGGCATCTGGGGGGAGGGATCGCCGCCGAAGTAGCAGATGCAGCCGGTGCGCTCATCAGCCGCTTCTGCCAGCTCGCGCGGGTTGAAGACCGGCGCCAGGCGCGCGGTCAGCAACCTGAACTGCACGTTCTGGCAGAAGAGGCAGTCAAAGGAACAGGCTCCCAGGAAGACGGCCAGGTTGTAACGGCCGCGGTCCCGGCTCCCCGCGCATACCCAGTCCGCCACGCAGTTGGTGGGGAGGGGATCATAGTAATACTCCAGGACGCCGCCCCGGGCGGTCCCGGAAAGGTGCCGCAATTTCCCGTTTCTCACCTTGCGCAGGCCGCAGTAACCCTTCTCCCCCTCCCCCAGGCTGCACTCGTTCCCGCAGATGCGGCAGGTCCTCCCTCCTACCACCCTGGGGATTTCCGCCGGCAGCTCGAAGGGCGCCCGCACGCACGCGTGCGCCTCGCGCACCAGCCGCTCAACTTCTTCTCCGCCAGCGGCCAGGCAGCGCGCGCACACCCCCAGGATCTGCGAGACCTCCGGCGACGCCCTTCCGCAAATGACGCAACTCTTTCCTTCCCCCTGCACCATGCGCTGCCGATCCTTCCTTTCTCCTCCGGCCATGTCCCCGTACTTCACATCGGCCACTGGCCTCGAGGAGGAGAACATCGTGTCCGCATCTCGATTCTTGCATCCCCTTGCGGCGCGTGCAACGATCACGGCCCGCCCTGCGGGGAGACGGGCCTTCGCTTGCCTCAGCGTTTTCCGCCACAACAGGCCAAGACAGGATGAGGGCAAGGAGGGCGTGTGCCTGCCGGCGATGTTAAGATATTCTTATGCCATGCCGGCATCGTCGAAAGCCCGACCAGCGCATGCGAGGACCGCACGCGGCGTAAAGGGGAGAGGCGGGAAAGTGCGTGGACGATCCGCGGAACGCGGAGGCGGGAGCTTGCCGCCGCCTTTTACCCTTACGGGAAAGCGAGGGCCATGAAACGTGACCGCTCAGTCGGGAACTCGGCCACGCATCATCATTGAAGGACATGGAAGGTAACCGGGAAATCGGGGAGGAGCGCGTCCACAAGGCGGGACAGGCTGTCAAATGGGCCTTCGTCGTTTCTCTGGCGGCCGTCGCCGGCATCATCGCCTTGCTGCAGCTTTTCCGCGCCCATCCCGCCCAGGAAGTCCTGGCAAAGGCGGTGGAGAGGGTGCAGGAAGGGGACATCGAGGGAGCCATGGAATACGTGGACCCGCAGGGACAGCTGGGTATCGTCTGGCAGGAAAACGTCGGCGGCGCAAAGGATTCCATTGCCTCCCTCATGGACCGATACTGTATGGAATTTTCTTCTATAAAATACAAGACCCGCGTAGAGGGAGATTACGCGGAGGTGCAGCTGGCCGGGGGCAGGGTGACGGTCTTTGGAAGGGATGAGCATGTTCCCCTTGCCTTCTTCGACCTGGAAGGCTCGGACCTTGTTTTCTACCTGCAGAAAAAAGACGGCTCCTGGCTGATCGAGGGGACCAACTACGACCTGCAGGAGATGCTCTCCGGGAGCCTGGACTGGCTGTACGAAATAAGGTAGGTGGGGGATGGAGCATCGGGGAGGCTCGCGCACGAGAAGAGGGACGTCTGCGGCGTTAGCCCTCTTGCTCGCCGCCGCCCTGTGTTCCGCGATGCTGCCCGGGTGCTCCTCGTCCACGCCTGAACTCACGGTGCAGGAATTCATCACCGCCCGCATGGAGGGGGACGAAAGCCGCGCGAAGGAGCTTGCCGTGGAAGGGGACCTCGGGGATTACCTGGGAGGCGAGCCCTTCCTCGCCGGGTCCGAGGCGGATTTCACCGTCGAACTGGCGGAGAGCGACAAGGACCGCGCCGTGGTGCGGGTGCATCTCACGTGGGGGGAGGAGGGCGTGGACATATCGTACGTCTGCCGGCGCGTGGGGTCGCGATGGAAGGTGGCCCTGCGCGAGACGGAAGCGCTGTGGTATCCCGATATCGATCTGCGGGAGTAGAATTCCGACGCTACGGAAGAGGCAAAGCACCGCTTTCCCGCCCCGTTCCCTTTATGTCTTCGCATCGCCTTTCAGCGCGAGTCCGCTTCGTGACTCCGCTCCCGCAATGACGACACCTGCGCTCCTTCCGACGACGCGGCAGGGGCAATCGTGTTGGACTTTCCTGGTTAGCGCCGGGCAGGCCTTTAACGGCGTCTGTCGTCCTTGCTCTTTGCCGGCCTGGAACCGGGCTTGGGGGGGGCGGCCGCCTTGGATTTTTTCGCCGCCACGCTCCTGGACCTGGTGACGGGTTTTGGCACCTTGCGCGGCGCAGCCTCCTCCTTCCTGGCGCGGGCCGCCTTGCCGTCCTGGTAGAGGGCGGCCTTGAAGACCTCCTCGATGTGCTTCACCGGCACGAACTTGAGGTCTTTGCGGATGAAATCCGGGATTTCCTCAAGGTATTTACGATTCTCCTCGGGGATGATAATCGTCTTCACGCCGGAGCGGTGGGCGGCAAGCACCTTCTCCTTCAGCCCGCCGATGGGAAGCACCTTCCCACGCAGGGTTATCTCGCCGGTCATGCCCACGTCCTTGCGGACCCTCTTGCCGGTGATGGAGGAAATGAGGGCGGTGGCCATGGTCACCCCGGCGCTCGGGCCGTCCTTGGGGATGGCTCCCGCCGGCACGTGGATGTGCATGTCGTGCTTATGGAAGAACTCGGGGTCCACCCCGTAACGCTCCGCCACGCTGCGGCAGTAGGTCAGCGCCGCTTTGGCCGACTCCTGCATGACATCCCCCAGCTTCCCCGTGAGCACCAGCTCCCCGCTGCCCGGCATCACCTGGCATTCCACGAAGAGCACGTCCCCGCCTGACTCCGTCCAGGCCAGCCCGGTGGCCACTCCCACCTCGTCCTCTTCCTCCAGGACCTCGAAGCGGAAACGCTCCGGGCCCAGCAGGCTATGCAGGTCCTTCTCGGTGACCTTCTTGCTCCTGCGCTTGCCGGTGGCGATGTCCTTGGCCACCTTGCGGCAAATGGAAGCTATCTCGCGTTCCAGGTTCCGCACCCCCGCCTCGCGCGTGTAATTGCGAATGACGGCGCGCAGGGCGTCGTCCGCGATATCCAGCTGGCTCTTCTTGAGGCCGTGCTCCTCAAACTGGCGGGGGATGAGATGTTCCCGCGCAATATGCAGCTTCTCCACCTCCGTATAGCCGGGGAGCTCCAGCACCTCCATGCGGTCCAGAAGGGCCGGAGGGATGGGGATCACCGTGTTGGCGGTGGTTATGAACATGACTTTCGAGAGGTCGAAGGGGACGTCCAGGTAATGGTCGGAGAAGGAGAAGTTCTGTTCCGGGTCCAGGACCTCCAGCAGGGCCGCAGCCGGGTCCCCGCGGAAATCCACCCCGATCTTGTCCACCTCGTCCAGCATGAACACGGGGTTGTTGGAGCCCGCCTTCCGTATCCCCTGGATGATCCTTCCAGGGAGGGCCCCGATGTAGGTGCGCCGGTGGCCCCGGATCTCCGCCTCATCGTGCATGCCTCCCAGCGAGATACGCACGAACTTCCGCCCCAGGGCACGGGCGATGGACTGCCCCAGGGAGGTCTTCCCCACCCCCGGCGGTCCCACGAAACAGAGGATGGGGCCCTTCATGTCCTCTTTAAGCTTGCGCACCGCCAGGTACTCCAGTATACGGTCCTTCACCTTCTCCAGGTCGTAATGGTCCTCGTCGAGTATCTTGCGGGCGCGCTTGATTTCCAAGTTGTCCTCGGTGGCTATGCTCCAGGGCAGGCTGGTAAGCCATTCGAGGTAGGTGCGAGCCACCGTGTACTCCGCCGCGGCCACCGGCATCTTCGCCAGGCGGTCCAGTTCTCTCTCCGCCTCCTTGCGGGCCTCCTCCGACATCCCGCTCTGCTCGATCTTCTCCCGGAACTCGTTTATCTCCATGGTGCGCTCGTCGACATCGCCGAGCTCTTTCTGGATGGCCTTCAGCTGTTCGCGCAGAAAATATTCGCGCTGGCTCTTGGACATCTCCGTCTGCACCTGGGACTGTATTCTGGAGCCAATCTCCAGGATCTCGATCTCCTTATTCAGATATAAGGTAAGTTTTTCCAGTCTTTGCTTGACGTTCACCGCTTCCAGCAGTTCCTGCTTCTCCTCCAAGGTGATGTTGATGTTGGAGGCGATGAAGTCGGCAAGGTTGTTGGGTTCCGAGATGTTCATGGCGGCTATGAAAATCTCGTTGGGCAGGTAGGGGGCCATGGACACGATCTTCTTGAACTGGGCGAGGACGTTGCGCGCCAGCCCCTCCATCTCCACCGATCTTTCCACTATCTCCCTGATCTTCTCGACCCTCGCCTTCAGGTAGGGATCCCTTTGCACGTATTCCAGCACGCGGATCCTCTGTACCCCCTGCACGAAGAGCTGCATGGAGCCGTCGGGAAGTTTGAGCATACGGATGATGGCCGCCGCCGTCCCAACGCCGTATATCTGCTCCGGGCCGGGAAGCTCCACGTCCTCTTTCGCCGCCATGGCCGCCACCAGGCGGTCGGCGGTCAGGGCATCGTCGATGAGCTTCACGTACTCCTCCTTGGTGATGAGGAGAGGCATGATTATGTGAGGGTAGATAACCGTGTCCTTCAGGGGAAGCACCGGCAGTGTCTCGGGGATATAGGGCTCGGTCATCCCCATCGGGAAATCGTTGTCCGGCAAGGCTTACCTCCTTAATACCCTCGCGAGCAGGAATGTCATTCGTCGCCGGCGTCGAGGTCGCGCGGGCGCTCCTCTTTCCGCTTGGGCAGGCTTATCTCCAGGAAACCTTGGCGGTACACGGCCTGGGTGGCGTCTGCATCGATGTCCATGGGGAGCTCGAGATTCCTCTCGAACTCTCCGTAACTTATCTCCAGGAGATAAGTGTTCTTCACCCCCGGTGGCCTGATCGGCCGGCGGCTGCCGCGTATGGTAAGCACCCTCCCGCGCAAGGTCACCTCCACCTGTTCCTCGTCGATGCCTGCCAGCTCCATCACCACAGTGAAATGATCGGGGCACTCGTAGACGTCGCATAAAGGCTTCCAGGCCTTCTCGAAGATGGCGGACGGCTTCTTCCAGCGCGGCATGTGGCTGAAGAAGCGCTCCATCTCCCGGCGCATGGCCGTCACTTCGTCGAAATCGTCGCGGTTCCAGAAAGCTTCCGTCACCCTGCAAGCCCCTTTTGCTTGCCTGTCACCGGACCGGTCAACGCCTCTAATTATACCCCATCCGCAATACGGTTGTTCCCCGCATAGCGAGGTTATACGACGTTATGCCCGCATCCGCACCCGCCGGTATGGCGCCCCCCCACAAGGCGGGTCATATCAGGGAGAAAATTCCATGCCCGCCACTCTTTCCTCCTCGCGAAGCAGGGCTTCCTTGAGCTCGCGTCGTATACGGATGTCGTGCCCCCGGAAGGGAGCCAGACTCCAGACGCCCTCACGGATTCCCCACTGGTACTGCCCGGGAGCGAGCTTGCCGTCCATGGCCATCTCCACCGCGCGGAAAACGGCGTTGTCGTCACGCAGGACAAGCGAGGTCAGCACGTGCTCCGGGGAAGACTCGTAAAGGTCGCTTCCCGCGGGGATGACCAGGATGCCCTTCGCCTCCGCCATCTCTATCGCCTTGGACACGAACCCGCCCGGCGCGCAGAAGAGTATATCGGCCCCTTTCTTCGCCGCCTCCTCGACGAGGGAGCGCGTTTTCGCCGCGTCATCCCCATCTTCCAGCAGGAAGACGAGGGTATCGCCTTCGGGGAACGCCGCCTTCACCCCTGCCGTAAAACCCGCCCGGTACCAGTCCGTCATGGGGTCGCTCTTCATCCCAAAGAAAGCGACCACCGGGAGGGCATTGGTCATGGGATGGTCCTTGCCCGTGGTCAACCAGCCGGCGAGGTACCCGCATATATATGCGCCCTCCTCGACCCGGTAACGCACGGTGGTCGTCTCCTCGAGCCCCGGGACCTGCGCGGCTGGCGGGAAGTCCAGCGCTACCAAGGGTATCTCGCATCCTGCCTGCCGCGAGGCCAGGATGCCCTCCGTGGCGCCCTTTCCCAGGGAGATCACGAGCTGGTAGGCCGCGTCCTCGCCCGCCTCGCTCGCGCCCGCAAGCACGTTCTCGCCGGAATCCAGCAGTTCCGCTTCCGCCCCCAGCTCAGCCTCCACCTTCTCGCATGCATAGTGAAGAAGGTCGCTGCGTTGGTGGCCCGGTTCCCCTTCGGCAAAACCGCATATGGCCACGCGATAGGGGGGTTCCTGCCGGGAGCAGGAGACGTGGGCCAGGAGCGTGACGGCCGACACGAGGGATATTGCAACAACGGTCACGATGCGCTTGCCAAAGGCCATCTTTTCCCCTGCTTCGCTTGAGGCTCTTTCGACCCTTCACTGCGCTAAACATTATAGCATCCCCGCGATGACGCGAATTCGTCCGGAACCATGCGGCCATGGTAAATGCCGCCCGAACCGCTTCCCGCCTCCGTCCTCCCGTTGCCTTCAACCGACGCAGCCCTGCCTCTTGCACGCGCATGCAACCCCGGCTTCAGGCCTCGTAGCGGCGCTTCCCTCCCGCACCGTCCTCCTTCCGCGACAGGGTCACCAGGAGGACGCCGGTGGCCACCATGGCCGTCGCGAACGCCAGGGCGTAGGTGACCGGCTCCCCCAGCGCGTAATGGGCAAGAAGAAGCGCGAAAACGGGCTTCAGGTAGAAAAGGCTCGCGCCCCTCGAGGCGGGTACTCTCCTCATGCCCTCGAAATAGAGGAGGTAACCGAGGCCCACGGTGACGACCCCCAGGTAGAGCAGCCAGCCCCACGTCCCCGCGTCGTAGTTCGCCAAAGCGCCCCATCCTTTCCTCGCGGCCAGGAGCGTGGCAAACGCGGCGGATCCCGCGACAACGCTCAAGAAGGACACGGTGAGCCCGCCGTAGACCTGGGAATACCGTTTCCCGTAGACGGTGTATGCGGACCAGGTGAGCGCAGAGGAGAGTACCAGGATGCCGCCGAGGAAGTCGCCCCGGGAAAACAGTCCCGAGAAATGGAAACCGGTAACGGCCGTCAAGGCTCCCAGAAAGCCCAGGCAGATACCGAGCCAGCCCGCCACGCTCAAGCGCTCCCTGAGGAGCAGCGCGGCGAGCAGGGACGTAAAGATGGGATTGGTGGAGAAGACCACCGCCGCCGTTGAGGCGCTGGCCCTCTCCACCCCCTGGTGAAAGAGGAAAAACGTGAGGAAGACCCCCACCACCCCGAGCAGGATAACGGGCGCGGGGTCGTTCCGCAGGGCTTTAGCGGCGAGGCGGCCCCTCCTGCCGCCTACGGCGAAGGGAAGGAGCAGCAGGCCGCCGAAGATGAAGCGCAGGGCCGCGACCTGGTCCGCGCCGGGAGGGTTGCTTGTCCCCGTGCCGGACTGGAGGTACTTGGAAACCACCTCGATGGTGCTGAAAAGGGCTATGGCTCCGAAGACGTAAAGGAATCCCCTTCTTTCCATGGCCATAGTGTATCCTCTGGCCGCAAGCGGGGGATAGTGGCAAACGCCGTGGTAATTCAGGTTCTGACGTAATCCTTGCCGATGACCACGATGACGTCCGCGTCATAGGTGATGGCCACATCCTGGTCCTCGAGAATGAGATAGGAGGCGTCGGCGTTAAGGTCTTTCGCCACCAAGCGCGCCTCGTCCCCGTGTCCCGGCGCGTAATACACCGTGGTCCGTTCGTAGGCATTGACGGTATTCCCGATCTTCACCGTCTGGTATCCCTTGTCCTTCATGAGCTCAGCCACGCTCGCGGCCATGCCCTCCCAGCGAACCCCGTTGAGCACCGCCAGGTTCACCGCCGCGCGATCCACCTCTGCCTCACCCGCGCGGCGCAGCATCTCCTGTTCCAGGAGCTCGGCCCGCGCCTCCTCCGGGGTTTTCGTGCTACAGTACTTGTCTATGTTGGCGAAGAGGCGGGCAGCAGCCTCGGCATCGTGCACGAAATACCATGGCTGGCCCGGAGCGGGGTCGGGGCTGTCCCCGGGAAGGGTTGCGAATTCCACGTCCTTGACCTCCATACCCTGCAAGGCCTCCGCCAGGGTGAAGATCATGTCCGGATCGAGGGTGGTTTCCAGGTATTTTACTGCGGTGTCCAGGATCTTTAACAGGGATTGGATATCGCGGATGGAAACCGCCTTCTCAATCATGGCTTTCAGGAAGGCCTTCTGGTTCTCGATGCGGTCCAGGTCGCCCCGGGGCAACTTGCGGCTCCTCACCACGATGAGGGCCTGGTCCCCGTTAAGGTTGTAATCTCCCTTGGGAAGGTACCCCGTGAGGGGGTCGTTGATGGTGAACCCGAGATGGAAAGGGACCCCCCCTATCGCATTCACTATGTTCTTGAAGGCCTCGAAATCGGCCTCTGCGTAATCGTTGATCTCCAGGCCGGAGAGTTGCTCCACCACTTCCACGGCGCCAGCCGGCCCCTTGAAGGCGTGCGCGGCGTTGATCTTCTGGGTGCCGTAACCGGGGATGGTCACCTTGGTGTCGCGTGGAATGGACACGACGACGGCTTTCTTCTTGCTCACGTTGACCGAAACCAGGATCATCACATCGGAGCGGGTGTTGCCCTCCTCGCCGGGGATGCTACCCCTGTCTATGCCGATAAAGAGGACGTTGAGGTTCTTGTCGGGGTCGTGCCACTTGCTGAGTCCCGCGTAGAGGTCCGGGTTCTCCTCGCGGGAGATGACCGCCGGCTCGAAGCGGATCCGGACGTAGTGCTTGGAAGCCCAGATCTTGACGACGTCAAGGTTTAACACGCCTACCACCAGGCCGCCCATAAGAACCAGGGCGGCCACGATCTTGAGGATGAGCCTTCTCCTCCTTCTCTTTTGCAGCCTGAGCCTTTCCTGCCTTTTCATGTCACCTTTTGACGTCCCTCTTTTTCCGCCGGTTCCTGCAGCGTGCGCCGGCCGCCAGCGGTCGCCCGAGGACGGTTTGCACCGCGGTGATCGCCGAAACCAGCACCATTATATGGTGCGTCCTTTCCCTGCGCCAACGCCCGTTCGCCTCCCAATCCTCCCTTGCCCCCACGAGATGAGCGGCCGTCCTAATCGCCTTCGCCGTCTGCCTCCTCCCCCGCCTCCTCGAGCCGCAACTCCTCGCTGGAGAGGCCCTCCTCCATGCTCCCGATAAGCCTCTCCACTTTCGCGCCGGTCTCGGCAAGGCGGCGACGCGCCTCCCGTATCAGCCCCACTCCCTCCTCGAAAAGCCGCAGGCCTTCTTCCAGCTCCAGGTCCTGCCTTTCCAGGGTAGCGGTTATCTCCTCCAGCCGTTCCATCATCTTGCGAAAGGTCATCTCGCTCAATACAATCCCCCTTGTTCCTTATCCTTTCCTTCCCTTGGCTTTCCGGGAAATACGCAACCAAGAATCCGCTTTATCCGCCCCGCTCTGCGCCATCGATCCACGTGCCCCGCATTTTCGTAACCCCGCAAAGCGCCCGGCGTCAAGGCGGGCTTTGCCAGAGCACGCTCGCGTCTTCACGCCTTTCAGGTGCCGGGAACGAGTCCATCTTCCGCCTGCTCCGCAGGCTCCTCCCGCTCTTCCACCTCGCAACGGAGGATGCCCCGGTGCAGCCGCACATCCAACCGCTGGCCCTTTTCCACCTCCAGGCTGCTCAGCAGGGGTTTCCTTTCGCCGGCCCGGCTCACGACGGCATATCCCCGTGAAAGGACGGCCAGCGGGCTCAGGGCCTGCAGCCGGGAGGCGAGCAGCCGCGTCCTCCCCTCCTCGCCAGCGAGAAAGGCGGCCATGCGGGACCTCATCTCCCTCCCCCGCTGTGCCGGCTCGCCCTCCTTCCACCTGTACCAGGAATGGAAGGACGCGACCAACTTGGACGCTTCGCCCGTTACACTGCGCGGCAGGTCTCGGTACTCGCGGGGAAAACGGCTTAATGACAGCGCGTAATCCTCCACGCGGTTCGTCCTCTCATCCAGGAAAGCGCGTGCGCGATTGAGCAGGTCCAGCTCCTCCTCCGCCAGGTTCTGGTATGCCTGTGCGAGCAGTACTTCACTGTCGCGGAAAGGCCTGCGGCCTTCCTGCGAGAGCAGCCTCTTCTCCTCCTTGTGCAATGCGCCGCGCATCCCCTCCCGCAAGGTGGTCTCCTTCTCCCGCAGCAGCGAAAGGACCTCGGCGGAAGAGGGTACCGCGGCTTCCGCCGCCCCGGTGGGCGTGCTGGCGCGGTAATCCGCGGCCAGGTCCGCGAGGGTCAGGTCCGGCTCGTGGCCCACGCCGGTGATTACCGGGATGGAGGATGCCCGGATAGCCCTCACCACCTCCTCGGTGTTGAAGGGATGGAGGTCCTCCAGGGAACCGCCCCCCCGCGCCAGGATGATGACGTCCACCGGGCAGGCGCGGTTGAAAAGTCCTATGGCAGCGACGATGTCCCCCGTCGCCTCGTCGCCCTGTACCCGCACGCCCCTCGCCAACAGGTGGCAGCACGGATAACGGCGGGCGAGGTTGCGGACCACGTCCCGGACGGCGGCTCCTTCCAGGGAAGTCACGAGCCCGACGCGCTCCGGATAGGCGGGCAAGGGTTTCTTCAGGGCCTCATCGAAGAGCCCTTCCTGGGCCAGCTTGTGCAGAAGCCTGAAGAACTCTCGCCGCAGCTTTCCTTCCCCGGCCTCCTGTACCTGGTAGACGTTCATGCGATACTGGCCGCGGCGGATATATATGCCCAGCCGCCCGCGGGCGAGGACCATCGCTCCCTCCCGGAGCTCGCCTCCGGCATCCCGCATGACCTCTCCGAAGATGACGCAGGGGAGCACGGCTTCCTCCTCGCGGAGGCTGAAGAAGGCGTAATTCGCGTAAGCGCGGTAATTGGCGACCTCGCCTTCTACCCACAGCACCAGATCCTGCAGCAGGCCGTCCGCCATGCGGTTCGCCTCGCTGACGCTGTACACCCGTTCCTCGTCCTGACCATCCATGCCTGCACCTCGGGGTTCCTCGGCAACCATGCCTGCGGCCGCCCTCCGCCGAAGCCCGCGCTGCTACGTCCCTTTGCGGGCAAGGGAGTGGAGGGCGGTGCGCGAGCCGCTTAAACCATCCTTTCATATTCTTCCCCCCTTATCTTCCCTCTTATTCTAACCGCGTCCCCGCCATGCCACCCGCCTACCTTGCCCCACGGCAAATACACAGCGCCGTCGAAGGGCCGCATCACCAGGATCGCGAGGATATGCGAGCGCGTGCAGGAAAAAGGCCGCCGGCGGTTGAAATACATAATGTAGTTGGTTAAGGCTTAAAAGCCCTATATGTTGCGTTCGCCACCCACGAGGTCAAGGGTGAGGTAACGAGGGGGCTGTCTTGGAGATATTGGCCTTGCTCCTGCTGGGTTTGATAGCGATGCTCGCTATCGTCCCTCCCATCATCCGCAATAAGTTGGAGGAGTCCCCCCTCACCACCACCCAGAGCTTCCAGCGCAGCATGCAGGAAATAGCCTATTCCATCGAGAAGCACGACGGATACGACGGCGAGCGCGCCGGGCGCCTTCCCGGCAGGCAGCGGATGGCGGCCGGCACTGAGGGCCGGGCCGCCGTCTTCTCCCCGGCCCGCGGGGTAGGCTCCCATCACAAGCGGGCCTCGGTCAGGCGCATGCGTATCACCACCACTTTGACCTTTCTTTCCTTCTTCTGGGGCATCGCCACCCTTTTGAGCGGACAGGTATGGTGCCTGGCGGTCTTCGCCTTCTCCGCTTCCCTGCTAGCCTTTTACTGGGGGTTGGTACTGGTCGTGCCCTACCTCGCCCTCGGGACAGCGGGTGAAAAAAGGACCGAGGAGGCGTTCCGCCCGCGCAAGAGGCAAGCGGTGTAGCGTCCGTACCGCCTCGCCTCGCGCCGACGCAAGCAACCCGCGGAATGCGGCGGTTCCGCGCGCCGGCCTGTCAGCGCAGGGCCCCCATCTTCCAGAGCAAAAGCACGATGGCCAGGTGTAACACCAGAAAAGCCGCCATGAAGAGCAGGGAACGGCCTCCGTACTGGGGACGGATATAGAAAAGAAATATGACGGCCAGGAAGAAGATCACGGAAAGGCAGAGAAGGGCGATGACCCACGGTGTTGCCGCCCCCAACCTCTCGCGCATATTCGCCAGCAGGTAACAGAGGAAAACGACTGCCAGGCCCGAGAGCACTATGAGCGACATCTGGGGCCATGTTGGCTGGCTCTCCTTCATCGCGCACCCGCCTGCGAGCAAGACCGACCCCTGCGTTCACGTGGTTTGACGCGCATTTCTCTTCACTCACCTCCTGCGTACAGCCAGCGAAGACTTTCCCGCGACCGCCGCTTCCCGCTACCGGAGCGGCGTAAGATCGCCGTAACGCTCTCCTTGATTCCTCTCGCGAAAAACTTGCTCAGCAGGGCTCTCCCCAGCTCACTGGATATCTCCCAGCGGCCCCCGCTCATGCGGGACAACATGCCCGTGATGCCTTTCCCCTGCCCCCAAAGGCCCATGCCGCCTACCAGGAAACCGCCCCCGAAACTCAGGCACGATTCCCAAATGGAAGGTTTCCCCCCGGCCACGCCGCGCAGCGCCACGTCTCCCAGGAATCCCAGGCACCCGCAGAGGAACATATAGGATATCTTCTCGGACAGGTGAGTGAAGAGCGAGCTCGCGTAGAGGCCGCCCTGCACTAACCCGCCGCCGATGACGGAACCGCCCGAGGACAGAAACCCCGCGGCCAGGCCTTGCGCCGTAGCCTGGGAAAAGAGGCCGCTGACAACCAGCCTGCCCATTCCGCCGCTAATACCGCCGATGACGAAAGAGGCCAGGATACCCCATGGATTCAGCTCCTTCCCCGTCGCCCAGCAGAACAAGGTGTAAACCGCGGCATCGGCAACGCCGTGCGCGAGGAACGCCTTGCAGAAACCCAGCGCGCCCAGCTTGGCGAAGCCGCTCCCCATGAGCGGTGCCAGATACTGGAAGAGCAGGCACGTGGCGGCCGCCGCGCCTCCCACCGCAAGCGCGCTGAGAAAGCAGCCTGTGAAGGAGAAGGATTCTCCCGCGGCAAACGCATAATAGATACTGTAACCCACGGCGGCAATGCTCCCGGCAACCGCGGCCACCAGTATGGTGCCGATCGACAGGCCGATAAGTATGCCGATGCCAACGACCGCGGCGCATATGAGCAAGGCAGCGGCCAGCCCCGCAAGGACGGCCTGCACGAAACGGTTGGAAACCACGGCTTTCACCGCCTTCAACAGGCCGCGATAAAGCGGGGCGGCCCATGGCTCTATGCAGGTGTGGTAGAAGGAGGCCAGGGCCTTCCCCGCCGCCCTGACGGCGATACAGGCACCCCGCCACGCGGCGGAAGCCGCTTCCTCCGCCGCCCGCGCAAGGTACCGGAAACCCCTCTTCACCGCTCCGCCGACGGAGCCCGCAGCACGCCGCACCCAGTCGATGAAGCCTCCACCCCGGTGGCGCTCCAGGTAGGTCTCCATGGACCCGCGGTCTTCCCAGGGCCCGAGGAAAAGGGATTTCGTGGGATCGAGCCGCCTGCCCTGCAGGTAGGGAAGGGGGTCCACGGCCGTACCCCTGCAGAAGAGGCCAAAATGCAGGTGCGGGGAGGAGCTGGAGCGGTCCATTGCGCCGTCGCTTTCTCCCAGCAACTGCCCGGCCTCGACGTGTTGGCCCTTCCTCACCACGGCGGAACGAAGCGCGACGTAGGTGGTCTTGAAATCGTCCGGGTGCAGCAGGCTCACGCACAGACCCACCGGCGTCCCCCCCGCAAAGGAGACGGTGCCCGAGGCCGAGGCGCGGACCTCGCTCCCCACGGAAAGAGCGATATCTATCCCGGCGTGTCCGCCCGCCCCATAGGAACCGCGTGCCGCGCGGAACGGTGTTATGACCTCCCCTTTCGCCGGCCACCTGAAGGAGGGTGCCTCCTCCCCGGCCGCCATGGCCGGGGAGGAAAGCGGTTGGAAGGAGAAGATGAGGAGGGTAAAGAGGAGGGTAAAGAGGAGGGGTGGGGCGAATGCCCGGCTCATGAAGGGTGCCTTCCCGCCCCGGGGAACGCCTTCCCGCCTTCCCGGGCACGGGAAGGCCGGATGAGCCCGCCCGCCCCGCAGGCGTACCGGGAAAGGGCGGGGCGCGGCCGGGCCCATCGCTTGAACCGGCTTCTCGGGGCGGTTCTCCTTCCGGGGAAAAATCAATTCAATATACCTCCACCGTGGCCGTGGCAATACCTCTCGCGCCGCGGGAGTCGATCACCTCGAGGATTACCTGGAAACGCGCGGGAATCACCGCCGAATCGAACACGTGCTGCACGCTGGCTCCTTCCAGTACGGTTCCGTCACCGCAACGCCACAGGTAACGGACGATATCCCCGTCGGGGTCGTAAGACCCGCTCGCATCCATGCGCACGCAAAGGGGCGCCGAACCGTTGCGGCACGACAGGGAGGCTGCGGCGCGGGGCGGGCTGTTTCCGCGGGCAACGCCACCCGGAGAGGGATCCGCAACCCCGGGCGCGGACCGGGAGACGTCTGCCGGCGCGGCGGATGGCTGCGATTCCGAAAGCCCGTTTTCGCCCTGGGAGGGCGGCGCGGCCTCCCACCCGCCATCCGTGCCGGCGTCCCCACGGCCGGAGCTTACCACCAGGTTGATGACCTCTCCCGGGAGAAGTGCCGATCCCTGCGCAGGCTCCTGGGCGACGACCCTTCCCGCGGACCACAGACGGGAAGGAGTCTCCCTCACCTCGTAAGCCAGCCCCAGTTCCTCGAGGGCCTGCACCGCCTCCTCCGCGGTCATGCCCTGTAGGTCGGGAAGGATGACCTTCAACTCCTCGCCCGCCGCATCCTCCCGCCCTTCGCCGCCCCTATCCCTCGTAAAGACGGCGGAGATCGCGCCGAACACCAGCCACACCGCCAGGCCGCCTGCCAGCATCAGGGCCAGCAAGCGCGCAAATGCCCGCCGCCGGCCGGCCTTGTCCTGGTCGGCAGGCACGGCGGTCCCTCTCGCCCCATCCGCCCGGGGGAGATCCATCCGTGAGAAAGGGCCTCCCGCCTTGGCGTCCACGTAGCGGAAGTCGCCGCCGTCATGGGAAGCATCCACTTCACGCGGGGCGACGGCGCCACGGGAAGTGCCCCCTTTCCGGGAAGTGCCCCCGTCCCGGGAAGTGCCCCCGTCCGGCGATGCGTCTGCATCGCGGAAAAGGCCCGGGCCCGGTGAGGCTACACCGCCCCGCGAAGAGTCACCGTCCAGGGAACCGCGCCCTTCCCCGCCGCCCCCGTCGTGCGGGAAACGCAATGCAGCCTGCAAATCCTCAAGGATCAGCCGCGGCGAGGAGGGGCGCCGCTGTGGCAGGGGATCCCGGGCCCTCTGCAGAAGGGAGTGCAGCCGATCGGTCATCGCCTCCTCCGGCAGCATCTCGCCGACCATTACCGCCAGCGAAAAGACGTCGGATACGCGTGTACCCTCCCGGCCTCCATCCGTTTCGGGAGCCCGGTAGACGGAGACGCGATTGAGGAGCGCCGGTTCCGCCTCCTCCAGCAGCCAACCGTAACCGGCCCTCGCCAGCCCCACCTTTCCACGCGCACCGATGAAGACCTGGTGCGGGCTCAGCCCCAGGTAATAGAGGCCCAGCCCATAGGCCTCGGAGAGGACCTGGACGGCCGCGGCCACGATCTCCACGACCTGGGCGGCGGGCAGGTTTCCCGTCTGACGCAGCAGTTCAGCGAGGGCGACCCCCTGCGATGAGGCCCTCACCGCGTAGAGGCATCCCTCCTCTTCCCACCACGCGAAAAGGGGAAATACGTGTGGGCCTCGCATGCGCAGCGAGATATCCAGCAACTCCCTCAGGCGTGCGGCGGATAGGGGAAACCCCTCGCGGTGGCAGGAGAGGACATCGACCTCCACCTGCGTGCCCAGGACGATATCCTGTGCCGCGTAAGTAGCGAGGAAGCGCCCGGAAAACGCCTCCCCGCACAGGAGATACCTGTCAGCGAGCATCCCGCCTGCCATCTTCACCACCTTATACAAATAATCATGTTGTATAACTTATATTATTTTATAATGTTAGTCAAGTGGCGTTTCCGCCGCGGGGGTCGGGGGCTTCTTCGCCGCGGACTTCCCCAGGGCAAGGCCCGCCAGCCCTTCCCGCTTGCGGGCGCCCCGAAGCGATGCCATCCTTGATGCATGAAAGTGGAGGAGCTGGTCTTCGGGATCCTGGCCTTCGCCTGGGGGATAATCCTCCTGGCCATGCGGCGGGAGCTGCTGCAGTTCGCGCGGGAGGGAGGGAGGGGGCTGCGCGACCGCCGCGTCCTGAACGCCCTGGTTATAGCGGCGGCTTTATTGCTTTTCGCGGGCGGGATCTACTTGGTCTCCAGGAGGGCTCTGTGAGATACGGCGCGGGCCGGGAGCTTCCCGCAACGGCAAGGGGAAGCGCGCCAAGCGCCTCCCGGGCGCGCGGTGAGGGGAGGAGGGCTCCTCTCAGGCCTTGCGAGACTTGGAACCGCCGCAAGAGAGCGACGTCGCCAAGCTCATGCTCTCGCGGCCCGGTCGGCTCGCCCCGTGGAGCTCAACCGTGGGGCTCAATATGAAGCGGGCACCACCGGGAGGACGATGCGCGAGGCGGCGCCTTTGTTGCGCAACAGGTTAATGATGTTCAAGCCCGCGTAAGGCCAGCTGCTCACGAGGTCGGCGGTGGAGAACTCCAGCCTGATGCGGCTCCCGGCCCGGAAGCGATGGTACACCGCCTGCATCTCCAGGAGCCCGCCTGAGCTCCCCCGCTCCCATGGCTTCTCAGTGTACTGCTCGAAGCTGCCCCTGCTCACCAGGATCTCGTGTCCCTCCGGGGTCACCTCGTAGATCCAGGGGTTGAGCTGGGTGAACTTGGCCGAGGAACGGTAGAAGAGCTCGAACCTGGGCGGCCCCATGATGGTGAGGTCCTGCTGCAGGGGCTCGCTGAAGAAGATGGCTTCCGTGAAGGGGATGCGCATGATCCTCATCCTGGGAGGAAATTCCATGACATCGCCGCCCATCAACTGCGGCGCGTCCTGGATGTAGGGGAATGATATCCACCCCGTGATCCCCATGTTGATGAGCAGGTCGTAGGCGGTGGTGCTGACGGGAGGATTCTGGGTGAGCGTCCCGTACCCCTCCTTTCCCCTGCCGTTGAGGTAGAGCGTCAGCTCCGCGGTGCCGGGAAGGGGGTAGCACGGCGCCTGGCCGTAGTTGTCGGGGTCGGTGTGGCGGTAGTAGGCCACCGGCGGCTCGCTCTCCACCCCGTTTTCCACCCCTTTCAGGAAACGGTCGAACCACCTGTCCACCTGCTCCATCACCCAGGCGCTCTCCGGGCTTCCCACGATAAAGTCAAAGGGGAAAGGCCCCGGGTAGCATCCCATGTGGCCGTGGTTGGTGATGATGATCCGCTTCGGCGCGTCGATGGACGAGAAGGCCCACAAGCCCTCGTTGGCGAAGAAGAGGTCGTCGTTCCAGCCCGCCAGGATGAGGGTGGGGGCCACGATGGGGTGTTCCACGACGCCGTCGTACTCCTCGTCGCACCAGTAGCGCGCGGAACGCACCTTGAAGAAATGCCTGGCGTATTCCTCCTCCGCCTTGCGTCGCTGGATCACGATCCCGTAGATGTAGGGGAGTTCCTCGCTGACCTGGCTCACGGGGGGGATCAGCTTCAAGAGCCCGTTGAGGAGGACGCCCAATTTCTGTTGATCGGTATACCTCTTGTCCACGGCGAGGCTCATGAGGCTGGTCATGAACCCCGAGATCTTCCCGATATAAGCGGTGCAGAGAAGCAAGGTGGCCCAGGTGAACTTCATCACGTTATTGGGATAGAGAGAGAAGATGAGGTCGAAGGAGCCGTGCATGGGCACCACGGCGCGGATGCGAGGGTCGCCGGGGTCCCCGGGCCGGGGGTCCCTGCGCGGCGCCTTGAGGAAGGAAAAGCACCCGCCCTGGGAGGAGCCGGTGATCCCCACCACCGGGCCCTTATCGTCCTCGAGCACCGGGAAACGGTCATCCTCCGCGAGCAGGGTGATGATGTGGCTGACGTCCTTCATCTCGTGTTCCGGGTCCATGCACCCCACTTCTCCCCCGGCGCCGTACCAGCCGCGCACGGTGAAGGCCAGGGTCACGTACCCGCGCGAGGCGTAGTAATCCGCGGCCCATTCGCACATGGACCTGTCCAACGACCAGCCATGGACCACCAGGATGGCGGGGAAGGTCTCGCCCGGCGCCGCGTTGGCCGGGTAGAAGACGGAGACGGGTAGGCGGATCCCGTCCCACATGGTCCAGTCCTCGCGGATCCTTTCCACCTCGTAGGCAGGCTGTACCTCGGCAGCGCTCGCCGCCTGCAACGACGGCGGCGCGCCGACCGGCAGAGTCCCCGTGGCGCAGAGCAGCGCGCAGAGGAAAAGGCTGAAAAGAAGCGCGCCTACGCGGTGGCGGTTGTGAGCGGACATGTTGCTCCCCCCTTTTGCGTCGCGATCAGGAAGTAGATTCCCCCAGCTCTTGTTCCTTTCGTCTGCCGTTTCCCTTCTCACCCGAGGGCGAGAGCCCTGGGCTGAAGGATGCAAGCTAATTATATATAATAACATTTTTTGTACATTTGTAAACTTTGCGTCCACCGGCGCAGCGAGCACGGCTCGCCCGCTGGCCCTTTTCTCCCTCTCGCCGATAACTCCTCCGCACGAAGCTTTCACAAGATCGACCTCGCGCGCCCCCGCTGTGCCGCTCCCGCGAAGGCATCTCCGCGCGGGCGCCAGCGCAAGCGGCGGAGCCGCGAGATGCCGCGAGCGCGAACCTCGTCCCCCTCGTCCTCCTCTCCCCTCGTTGTCCTCGCTCCCCACGTTCGCGCGCTTGCCAGGGCGAGGGAGGTAGGACGAAAATACTCTTATGTTCTTACGCAAAGCTCGCGAAGTGGGTACAGGAGGAGACCTCCGATTACAGCCCCGGCAAACCTCTGACATGGAGGGGTGAAGGGAGCCGCGTGAAAGTCTACCTGAACGGAACGCTCGTCGAGGAAGATGATGCGCTCCTCCCCGTGCAGGAACGTGGGGTGCTCTTCGGGGATGGGGTCTTCGAGACCATCCGCGCCTACCAGGGGCGCCCCTTCCGCCTGGAACGTCACCTGGCGCGCCTGCGGGAAGGGTGTCAGGTGCTGCGGCTCACCGGCATTCCCGGGGACGCGGAGCTGGAGGAGGCCCTGGCCTCCCTTTACCGCGAGAACGTGGGAAGCGGCGACGCCTACGTGCGCATCACCGTGACCGGTGGCCTCTTCGACGGGACCAGGACCCTGGCCAGGTCCCAGCCCCCAAACGTGTTCGTGGTCGTCACGCCCTTTGAGGGATACCCGCAGGAGTTCTACCAACGCGGCTTGCGGGTCGCGATATCGGCGGCGCGCAGGAACGAGAGCTCGCCGCTCTCCCGCATCAAGACCACCAACTACCTGGACGCGCTCTTCGCCAGGCAGGAGGCCAGGGAACGCGGATACGACGACGCTGTCTTCCTCAACACGGCCGGCTTCCTGGCCGAGGGGACCACCTCCAACTTGTTCTTCGTGCGCAGGGATCGCGTATGCACGCCGCGCGTGGATTGCGGTATTCTTCCGGGTATTACCAGGGAAGCCGTGCTGGAGCTCTGCGCAAAGCTGGCCATGCCCACGGAAGAGGGCTTTTACACCGTCGATGAGCTGCTTTCCGCTTCCGAGGCCTTCCTCACCATGAGCACTGGCGAGATCGTCCCGGTCGCGGAGGTGGACGACCGCAGCCTCGGTCCTTCCTGCCCCGGCCCTGTCACCCGGCGTCTCACGGATGCCTATCACGAACTGGTAAGCGAGGAGCTCTCCCTTTAGTTATAGGCGACAATCCCTCCCCGGACATCATTTGGGGCTAGAAAAACATGCCCGCACCCAAGCAGCATGGAGAACCTTAGGGTCGATAGGATCGGTCACATGGCTCCCGGCTGAACTGCACTACCCCGGGCTAGGACCGTGGGTTGGGTGAGGGTTATCGCAATTGGCCCCCCGTTCGAGCCAGGCCAAGGCGGGAGCGACCGGTTTGGCCGTGGCGCAGCCTGCGGATGAAGGTTGCTGCACGGCGGCCCGGGCCGGAAGAAGGAGGGATTCCTCCCTTGCGGGGGATGGATGCGGCGAAGGCCCGCCCAGGGGGACGCGACGCCCTCCATCCCCCGGAACGACCCCCCTCAGACATGAACGCGGTTTGACCCCAGGATATGTCTGTGTCTATGCCGGCTGGAGGGTGGCGAAGATGGCCTTGCCCTTGTCGAGGGTCTCCTGGTATTCGTCTTCGGGAACGGAGTCGGCGACTATCCCCCCGCCCACCTGGAAGTATGCGATCCCTTTCTTGACGATCACCGTGCGTATGGCGATGTTGAGATCGTAATTGCCATTGAATCCCAGATACCCTATGCTCCCCGTGTACACGCTGCGCGCGTTGGGTTCCAGCTCGTCGATGATCTCCATGGAGCGTATCTTGGGGGCGCCCGTGATGGAGCCGCCGGGAAAGGTGGCCTTGAGCAGGTCGACCACGTCCCGCCCCGGGTGCAGTTCTCCAGCCACGGTGGACACCAGGTGGTGCACGGTGGCGTAGTGCTCGATGACCGCGTGTTCTTCCACCCGCACGCTGCCGTAAGAACAGACCCTGCCCAGGTCGTTGCGCTCCAGGTCCACGATCATGGAAAGCTCGGCGCGGTCCTTATCGCTGTCGAGAAGCTCTTCCGCCAGGCGTCGGTCCTCCGCGGGATCGGGCGAACGCCGCCGCGTGCCCTTGATGGGCCTCGTCTCCACCCTTCTTCCCTTTCCCCTCAAGAAGAGTTCCGGCGAGGATGAGCACACCTGCCCCTCCACGGCGTTGAAATAGGCGGCGAAGGGCGCGGCATTGAGCCGCCGCAGGCGGCGGTACATGGTCCATGGGTGCTCGCGCAAGCGCGCCTGGAAGCGCTGCGAGAGGTTCGCCTGGTAAATATCCCCAGCATAGATATATTCCTTTACCTTGCGCACCGCCGCGAGATATTCATCGCGCGTAAAGCTGGACGCGAAGCGGACCTCGCCGGGATCGCTTGCGCGTACGTACTCGGGAGGGTCCCCCTGCATGGTACGCAGCGCCTCCTCCAGGACGGCTCCGGGGTCCCCCGGATGCAGGGCGATCAGCCACGTCCCGCCCGCCTCGTGGTCATGGGCGATGGCCCGGTCATAGAAGGCAAAACACAGCTCGGGGAGGCTCAGGTCATCCACCGCCTTCCCCGGCAACCTCTCGAGATACCGCCCCAGCTCGTATGCGAGGTATCCCATCCCCCCGCCGGTGAATGGAGGGAGCCCCTGCGCCCCCTCTTCGAGGCGGAACGCGGAGAGGGCGCAGCGCAGCGCCGAGAATGGGTTCTCGCGCGTCTCCCACGTCTTACCTTCCCTGGTGCGCCACGTGCAACGGTAGCCGCGCGTGGAGAGCACGAGCAGGGGCTGAAAGCCGATGAAGGAATAGCGCCCCAGGCGTTTCATCACCAGGCTCGAGTCGAGAAAACAGGAGTAGGGCAGGTGGGCGAGGCGGTGGAAGATCTCCTCCATAGGAAGCGCACCGGACAGCTCCCGCGCTTCCATGCGCAGTCGCACGCCGTTTCCCTCGCTTCTGCCCCCCGAAGCGCGCGCCTGCAGGTCTCGCGCCAGAGCGCGAAGCCAGGCATCAGTGGCATTCCTCTCCCCGGTCAAGGCCATGCGCCCACCTCCGCAATCATCCGGGGCGGGAAGGGTACCCCGCTGATATTCCAGCTTTTTCCGCTTCACGACCCGCGCGCCACACGCGCGGCCGTGACCCTCCTTGCGTGGCCGCAAGTCCCCAGGAAATTCTCCAGGAGCCGCAAGCCATGCGGCGTCATGAAGGACTCGGGGTGGAATTGTATCCCTTCCACGGGATATACGCGATGCCGCACTCCCATGATCAAACCGTCCCCGGTCCTAGCGCTCACCTCCAGGCAGGATGGAAAGGAGTCCTCCAGGATTGCCAGAGAATGGTAACGTGCCGCCTCCATGGGGCTGGGGAGCCCCCGGAAGACCCCGCGCCCGTCGTGGTAGACCAGGGAGGTCTTCCCGTGCATGACGTACGGCGCGCGGTCCACCCTCCCCCCGTAGACCTCGCCTATGCACTGATGGCCCAGGCAGACTCCCAGGATCGGTATGCGCGGCCCGAAGGTCGCGATGATCTCCTTGGAGAGCCCCGCGTCGCGCGGCGCCTTGGGCCCGGGGGATATGACGATCCCCGCGGGAGCCAGCTCCTCCACCTCCTCCATGCTCGCGTGGTCGTTGCGGAAGACCACCAGGTCCGCCCCCAGTATGCCCAGGAACTGCACCAGGTTGTAGGTGAAGGAATCGTAGTTGTCCACCATGAGGATCTTGCCGCCGCTCACGCGCCCACCTCCCCAAGTGCTGCCACCTTCACGCGGTGACCTGCTTTTGTCCGAACCCCTTAAGGCCAGCGTGCCTCACCTTCTTGATGTCCATGACCCGGGGGGCTTGACTCGCCCCTTGCGGTCCGCACCTATTCCTGGCCACATGGCGGGCCTTCCGCCACGCCTCGCTGCATCCGCCGGCGCCGGCCCGCTCTTCCGGCAAAAAGAAAACCCAGCCTACCCGGCTGGGTGCCGACCTCAGTAGTCGCCTGACATACCGGTCAGCAAGGATTATACCACAGCCATGTCCGGGGATATAAGTTTTGCTCCCCCGGGGTTGCGTGTGACTGCAGTATCTCTCCTTTTCTCTACCCGCAAAACCTTCTTGCGTAGCTGCGAGTCCCTGCACAGGTGAGAGTTGCGTTATGCTTATAGCAGGAACATCCGCGAGGCACGACGCGGCGATCACACGGGGAGGAAAGACCATGAGATTCTCTTTCCGCGGCAAATGGGCGGCCATAGCGTTCGTCATAACCCTGATTCTCGCTTCGTCGCTCGTCTGGGTCTCATGCGGGAAGAAAGGGGCCCGTCCGCCGAGCACCTTGGAAATCCCGCAGCTGGACAGCGGCCCCATCAGCGGAGCCCGCCAGGACGGCATGTGGTATTATCTGGGAATTCCCTACGCGGAACCCCCGGTGGGAGAGCTGCGCTGGAGGGAACCGCGGCCAGCGCAGCGCTGGGAGGAGGTTCGCGCTTGTACCGCTTACGGCCCATCCTGCCCCCAGCCGGAAGGTGGCGGGGTAGTGGAGATGGAGGTAGGAGATATGGACGAGGACTGCCTCTACCTCAACGTGTGGACCCCGGCGGAGGTCCCTGAGGAGCGCCTGCCGGTGATGGTGTGGATTCATGGCGGCGCTTTCAGGACCGGTTCCTCTTCCCTCCCCATCTACGACGGCTGCAACCTTGCCGGAAAAGGCGTGGTGGTGGTAACCGTAAATTACCGCCTGGGGCCTTTCGGTTTCCTGGCGCATCCCCTCCTCTCCGATGAAGCCCCCAACGGCTCCTCCGGCAATTATGGCCTGCTGGACCAGATAGCGGCCCTCCAGTGGGTGCAGAGGAACATAGCGGCCTTCGGTGGGGACCCGGAGAACGTGACCGTCTTCGGGGAATCGGCGGGCGGGATGAGCATTCTATGCCTCATGGCCAGCCCCCTTGCCGAAGGGCTCTTCCACAGGGCCATCGTGGAGAGCGGGCCCATGCTGGACCTTGGGCTGCCGATCAGCAAGACGCCCACTCTCAAGGAGGCCGAGGCCACGGGGCGGGATATTTCCGAGAAGCTGGGATGCGACCGGGAGGAGGACGAGCTGGCCGCCCTGCGCGCCGCGTCTCCCGAGGAACTCCTCCGGGCCTCCGCCTCCGGGAAACCCTTTTTCAGCCCCATCGACCTCTCGCCCAACGTCGACGGTTACGTGCTCCCCGAATCCCCCCTCGACACCTTCGCTTCGGGGAACCAGCACGGCGTTCCCCTGCTCATCGGCGTCAACGCCAACGAGGGCACTATTTTCGTCCCTGAGATGAACCTCGCTCTTTACCGTATGATGGCCAACTACCTCTACGGCGACAGCGCCGCAAAGGTGCTCGAGCTGTTCCCCGCCGCGAGCGACGACGAGGTAAGGACGGCCATGGACCGCCTGGTCACCCAGGTAGGTTTCGCCGCCTCGGCGAGGTTCGCCGCCGCTTGCATGGAACGTGCTGGGTCTATTTCCTACCTTTACCATTTTGTTCACACCGTGCAGGACCCCCGAGCCCGGGAACTGGGCTCCTTCCACGGGTTGGAGATCATATACGTTTTCGGCAGCCTGGACAAGGTCCATGTGGAGGGTCTGACCTCCGAGGACCTTCGGCTATCCGCAGCCATGATGACCTATTGGACTAACTTCGCCCGCACGGGCGATCCCAACGGCCCGGGGGTTCCGGAGTGGCTGCCCTATCGCACAAATGCCTCCTACCAGGAACTGGGTAGCGAGATTGTCCCCCGCAACGGCCTCTACGATTCTGCCTACGAGCTCGTGCTCGACATGAGCGGTTATGGCCCGTGAGCTTTGCGACCCCACGTTAAATACGCAGCGCCTGCAAGCTTGACGGCGCTTGATCCCACAAGAGCACGGGGTCGAGATTCCGCGCCTCTTAACTGAACCGCGACCACCAGCCGCACGGAACGACCTGGTTAGCGCAGCGCAGCCTGCGGAGCGAGACCATTACTCGGCTTCCCGGGACGGAAGAAAGAAGGATCTCCACCCACCTTGCCCGGGAATGGCCGATTTGGTCGCAGCGCAGCCTGCGGAGCGAGACCATTACTCGGCTTCCCGGGACGGAAGAAGGACGGATTCCCGTCCTCTTGCGGGGGATGGGTGCGGCGGAGGCCCGTCCAGAGGGCCGAGACGCACTCCATCCCCAGGAACGACCCCTCTCAGACATAAACGCGGTTTGACCCCAAAGTATGTCTTGACATTGGTTTAGAAGCCGAGGGTTTCGCCGACCAGGAAGACCTTGAAGTCCGTCATCATGGGACGCCGGGATATGATGGTGGTGATGCGGCAGATGCTTGAAGGCCGGTTGCAGTCCTCACACCTTCCGGTTTCCACGCAGGGTGTATCCAGCTTGTAACGGATGGCGTTGGCAGGCGCCGCCACCTCGCGGATGCGCTGGAGGGCGGCATCCAGGTCGGCGACCAGCTTGTTATAACCCGCAACGATGATCACCGTGGAGGGACCGAAGGAGATCCCGGCCACGCGGTTGCCTATGCCGTCGATGTTGACTATCTCCCCCCGCATGGTCACCGCGTTGGCGCTGGAGAGGAAGAAGGGACAGGTGAGCGACTCGCGACGCACGCGCATGGCCTCCTCGAAGCTCATGCTTGCCTCATGGGCGAGAACGCGGTTTCCCCTCTCGCGCAGAGCATCCAGTATCCCCAACTGGCGCATGGTCCAGGAGCCCCCGCACCCCACCGCCGCGTCGGGAGGTATCGTCTCGAGGACCGCCAGCACCGCCTCCTCGCGGCCCGGGAAGAAGCGCGCGTCGAACTCCCTCTTCTGCAGGGCTTTCGCCGCCGCGGTGCACCTCGCCCCGACGTACTGAAGCCACACCTCCCCCATCTGCGAGTAACTCATGGCTCCTCCTTTCCGCTCCCGTGCCAAGCACCCCTTCATGGTGGGAATTATTTTAGATTCTACCTCATGCCCCTAGGTAAGTGGGTTATCCGCCGCATTAGCTTCAAGAAAGGGAGATCGCGCTTCCCCGCGCCACGACGGTTGCCGCTGCGCCCCCTATGCACGGATCCGGGCACCACGGGGGCTCACCCGCGGCCTTCCTATACATATTCCATCTTCCGGCCGATAAGTGGTATATAATCCAGGATGCCGGGCCACAAAAAGGCACGGAGAGAGGGAGGGAAGTTGGAGCGGCGAGAGTTGCTCATGGCCGCATTGTCGGGCGAACCCACACCCCGTTTCCCCGTCATAGGCCCGGGTGGCCTCATCAACGTGGTCACGCGGGAGGTCCTCGATCGTTTCCATGTGCCTCTGCCCGCGGCCCATTACAGCGGGGTGATGATGGCGGAACTCGCCGCCGCCTGCTACGACATGGCGGGTTTCGACAACGTGGGAGTCCCCCTGTGCCTCACGGTGGAGGCGGAGGTGCTGGGGGCAAAGGTGAACGTCGGCGACGGGGCTACCCTGCCCCGCATCGTGGCTTTCCCGGAGCTATCCCCGGAGGAGATCATCGACAACGCCCTGCCGGCCCTCCTCAACCACGGCCGCGTTCCGCAGGTCCTGCGCGCCGTGGAGTTGCTGCGCCAGATGCGCCCCAGCGCGCCCATCATCGGCAACCTGGCCGGCCCGGCCACCCTGGCCGCCTCGCTCATACGCCCCTCCGCTCTCCTCGATCTCATCAGGAAGGATCCGAGCTTCCTCAACCGCCTGCTGGAAGGCGTCGTCTCCTTTCTCTGCGCCTACGCGGAGGCCATGGTGGAACGGGGCGCGGAGATAATCATGATCCACGAACCGGCGGCCCGCACCGGCTCCTACATGGGCTTCGACCTCTTCGTCAACGTCATCCCCTACCTGAACGAGGTGAGCAGGTACGCCCACCTGGGTGGCGCGAAGCTTATCCTGCACGTGTGCGGGGGACGCATGGAACAGGTCAGGATGTGCCGCGAGGCCATGATGGACGCCTATTCCTTCGAGCCCGAGGTGAACCCGGGCGATGCTTTCGAGATCCTGCGAAAGCCCATCGTGGGCACCGTCCCGGCTTCCCTGGTGCACTACTTTCCCCCCGAGATGGTCCTCGAGGAAACCCTCATGGTGATGCGCAGGGGGGCGGCCCTCCTCTCCCCCCCTTGCGGCCTGGGCCTGGACACGCCCTTCCAGAACCTGCGCATCATGAAGGAAGCCTGCCACCGCTTCCGCGTCTGAGCCGCACGCACCCCACTGCATCCTCTCCCGGAGCCGAGTTCCCGCCTCCCTGGCAAGCCGGCAGCTCACGGCTCCACGGCAACCTCCCAGTCTCCGAGGCGGCGCAGGCGCACCGCCTCGTCGATCACCAGGTAAGTGGCCGGGACGTTCCCGCCGTCACCTTCCAGCCAGCACCCGCAGTTGGCCAGGAAAACGGCTCGCGGCCCCACCCATATGCGCTCAAGGCCCGCGCGATGGGTGTGCCCGAAAACGAAAAGATCGGGCAGGTAGCCGGGCAGCATGTTCCCGAAAAGCTCGCGCGCTTCCGCGGCGTTCTCCCCCACGCTGGTGAAACGCCTGGGGCTCGCTCCCTTGCCCGACTGGAAACGGAGGAGGCGCGTGCAGAAACGGAGAAGGCGGTAGAACCCGTATTCCCAGGCGAGCAGCTCCGGCACACGGGCGGTGGAGGTGAGGAGCTCGAAAAAGGGGCGGTTGAGGCGGTCCACGTCGGAAAGGGCTATACCCTGTGACCTGCCCAGCACCCAGTGGGCCAGCCACGCGGTCTTCGCCCACCAGAAAGACCGGGTGAAGAAATCGAGGTGATGGCCGTGCATGAGCGAGACGGCCTTTCCCGCCACCTCAAGGGACAGCAAAGGATAGAAGGAGTGGAGCGTCAGATTCCCTATCCTCACCCGGTCGCTCCTCATCCAGCCGCTAACGCCCGCGAGCGGTGCCTGTGGATGCTCCCCCGCCTGCGGTCGCCTTGCCGGTGTTTCCTCCCATCCCAGGTGGCGCCTTTGCCTCCTCTCCTCGCCATAAGATGCCAGGTGGTAATCGTGATTTCCGGGGACCAGGAACACGTGCCTTCCGTCCGCCCACTTCCCGAGGGCACGGAAAAACGGCTCGCCGGCGCGGCTGGCCTCGGGAAGGCCCGTCCGCCAGAGGTCCCATACGTCGCCCAGGAGTACCAGCGCATCCACCATGCCCAGGCCGTCGAGCTCGCGGAAGAGGCTGCACACCGTCTCCTCGCGGGCCAGCATGGCGCCCTCGTGGCCGAAATGGCTGTCGCTCAGCACCACTACCCTGCGCAGTTCACCCACCGCGGCCGCTCCTCTCGCCTTCCACCCGCTTCCTTCAACCCGGGTCGTCCGTTAGGCTATAATGCGGTTGGTTTATTATAATATCCTCCGCCACCGGAAAAGCGGGGGCCTGCGAGACACGGAGACGACGAGCACTAAGCGGAGGCGGGACGGCAAGAAAGGTAGGCGCTCTCACATGATAACGGCCTCGAACCCTCTCGAACTCATCGGCAACACCCCCCTGGTGAAGCTGAACAAGGTGGTGCCGCGTAACCCCCGCGTGGAGATATTCGCAAAGATGGAGGGCTTCAACCCCTGCAGCTCCGTCAAGGACCGCATCGCCAAGTACATGATCGAGGGAGCGGAGGAGCGCGGGGAGCTGGTACCGGGCAAGGTCATCGTGGAAGCCTCCAGCGGAAACACCGGCATCGGCCTGGCCATGGTGGCGGCCTTCAAGGGTTACCGCCTGAAAATAATCATGCCGGAGTCCATGAGCGTGGAGAGGCGCCGGGTCATGCAGGCTTTCGGCGCCGAAGTCATCCTCACTCCCGCCGAGGAGGGGATGAATGGCGCCATCGCCATGGCGGAGAAGATGGGAAGGGAAGCGGACCACTACCACCCTGACCAGTTCGCCAACCCCGACAACGTGCGTGCCCACTACGAGGGCACGGGCGGCGAAATTATCTCCCAGGTGGAGGAGATCGATGTCCTGGTGGCCGGCATAGGCACCGGCGGCACCATAACCGGGGTGGGCAAGAGGCTGAAGGGGGTTTATCCCGCCCTGCGCGTGGTGGGGGTGGAGCCATACCCCAAGTCCCTTATCCAGGGCCTGCGCAATCTGCAGGATTACGTCCCTCCCATCCTCGACCTCTCCCTCCTCGACGAGAAGCTCAACGTGGAGGACGGCTGCGCCTTCAACACGGTAAGGGTCCTTGCCAACATCGAGGGCCTCTTCGTGGGGATGTCGTCCGGGGCGGCCGTGCATGCCGCCCTCATGGTGGCGGAGAAGATGGACAAGGGGCGCATCGTGGTCATCCTTCCTGACCGCGGTGACCGCTACCTGAGCACCGACTGCTTCTCCTGCGCGAACCTGGAATGCGTGTACCGGGATTTCCTGCAGTCCCTGGAGGCCAGGCAGTCGGAGTGAGGGTTTCCGGAACGCAACGGCCCACGCGGGTGCCGGGCATTCCGCTTCGCCATCATGTCTTGCTCGCTTCGTCTTGCTCGCTTCGTCCCGACCGGCACGGGAAAGGGAGCAGCTCCGGCAGCATACCCTATAGTCCGTGGCATTTCGTGTCGATTAATTCTATGATTAAGATATGGGATGATCACGCGGTTCTTAAGACTACCCGCGAGATTACCTGAAGAGGAGGGGTAGCATGCCTTCCGCGACGGACAGGCTGTCCCAGCTGCTGTTGAAGAACAACGTCATCACGGAAAGGCAACTGGCCCAGGCCATGGAGCGCCAGAAGGAAACGGGAGCCAGCCTGGGCAAGGTTCTCCTGGAGATGGGCATGGTCAAGGAGAACCAGCTGGCGGAGCTCATCGCCCGCGAGCTGGGCCTGGAATACGTGGACCTGCTCGAGTTCAAGATAAACATCCAGGCGACCACCTCCATCGACGAGTCCATGGCCAGGCGCTACAGCTGTATCCCCATCGATTTCGAGGACGGCAAGCTGGTAGTGGCCATGGCCGACCCCACCAACATCTACGCCCTGGACGACATCCGCCTGAGCACCGGCTACGAGGTGAAGCCGGTGGTCAGCGCCCGGGAGGACATCCAGAGCGCCATCCAACGCTATTACCACCTGGACACCGACGTGGTGGAGGAAGCGCTCCACGGACGGGAACAGGAGGAGATGGAGGCCATAACGGGGGTGGTGGACGACACGCCCCTGGTGCGCTTCACCACCACCATGATCACCGAGGCCATCAACCGGGGAGCCAGCGACATCCATGTCGATCCCCGGGAAAACGAGGTTCTCATCCGATACCGCATAGACGGCGTTTGCCAGGAGATAAAGCGGTTGCCCAAGAACATCCACGACGGGGTGGTCTCGCGCATCAAGATCATCTCAGACCTGAACATCGCCGAGAGGAGGGTGCCCCAGGATGGCCACTTCGGCCTCGTGCAGAACGGCAAGTCCATAGACTTCCGTGTCGCCGTCCTCCCCACCGTCTACGGGGAGAAGGTGGTCATGCGTATCCTGGACAGGTCGAGCATCCTCCTGCGCCTGGAGGACCTGGGCTTCCTCCCCGAGGCGCTGGAGAAATACCGCCAGGCCTTCAGCAAGCCACACGGCGCCCTCCTGGTCACCGGGCCGACCGGCAGCGGGAAATCCACCTCCCTTTACGCCACCCTCAATGTCCTCAACACGGAGCACAAGAACATCACCACCGTGGAGGACCCCGTGGAGTACCGCCTCGCGGGCATCAACCAGGTGCAGGTCAACCCCAAGGCCGGCCTGCATTTCGCCAACGCCCTGCGCAATATCCTGCGCACCTCGCCGGACATCCTCATGGTAGGCGAGATCCGTGACCGGGAGACCGCCAAGACGGCCATAGAGGCGGCCCTCACCGGGCACCTGGTGCTCTCCACCCTGCACACCAACGACGCCCCCAGCGCGCTCCCCAGGCTCATCGAGATGGGAGTGGAGGCCTTCCTGGTCTCCTCGGCGATCAACTGCGTCATGGCCCAGAGGCTGGTGCGCAAACTGTGCCCCAACTGCAAGGTGCCCTACGAACCGGACCCGGAGGTGCTGAGAGCCCTGCAGTTCCCCGCCGAAGACCTGGAAGATCTCGTCCTCTACAAGGCCAACGAGAACGGCTGCGCCAAGTGCAGCGGCACCGGCTACAGAGGCCGTATCGGCCTCTATGAGGTCATGCCCATGAGCGAGGAGATCAAGAAGCTCACCGTAAAGGAAGCCTCGGCCACCATGATCTTGAACCAGGCCAAGGAAGAAGGCCTCATCACCATGCGCGACGACGGCTTCACCAAGGTGAAGATGGGAATAACTTCCATCGAAGAGGTCATGCGGGTGGTGGCCGTCTAAACCGCCTGTAAGGCTTCCTCCACGGTAGGGTAAAAGGACATTATCTTCCCTATCTGCACCACATCGAAAAGATCCGCGATCATCTCGGAAGCCCGTGCGATGACCAGCCTGCCGCCGGCTTTCTCCGCCTTCTTGAAAGCGTCAACGATCACCGAGAGGCCGCCGCTCGAGAGGTAGCTGGTGTTCCCCATGTCCAGCACGATGCGATAAACGTTGCGCTTGAGGAGCGAATTGATGAGGGCGAAGAAGTCCTCCACGTTGGTGGAATCCACCACCCCGTCCAGGTGCACAACGGCTATTGCGCCACCTTCGCTCTCCTCTATCTCCCAGGCCATGTCGTTTTTCCTTATCTGTCTATTCGCGCAGCGCCCGGCCGAAGCGGAAGAAGACCTCCGGTATGGGCGGCATGCCGAATCCGATGACGAAGGCCATGAGCGCGGGGAGGACGAGTATCCAGATAAAGGCACCGGGGAACATGGCCTCCACGGTGTCACGCATGATCTCGGCGCCGTTCTCCCACAAGAAGCGGAAGGAGACGAGGTCGAAGAGGATGGTCCTGAAGGCCGCGTTCTTCATGATGATGAGGAACCAGCGGAAGAACTCCCCGATGGCCAGCGAGAAAAGGGTTACCAGTGCGGCCTGCACCGCCAGCTTGGTGCCGTGTTTCCTGCCTGCCTTCCACCAGAAAAACAGCCCGATCACGATGCCGATGGCCACGGCATGAACGCCGTACTCCGTGTCCTTCGGCACCAGGTAGGCGTTGGGCAAGGCCCAGAGCACCGCCCCCAACAGGAGCATGAGCACGATGAAGGCCGCCGCGCGCCACCAGGAGTCCGCGATAATGGTGTGCTCCGCGGAGCGGCCCTGGGCGAGGAACGCCCAGCGCTCCGCGCGCTCCTCGCCAAGCGCCTTCCTCCGCTCCCTGCGACGCCGTTTGATCTCCGCCAGACCGGGAACCGCCATGGCACCGCCCGCCGCGAGCCCTCCATCCGCGGCAGCAGCTCCCCGCGACATCCCCGCAAGTTCCCGCTGCGGAGGGACGCCCTCCAATCCCCCCTCACCTGATTCCGGCCTTAGGAGGGTGGAGACCACGTCCTCGAGAAGCAGGTCCTCTGTGACAGGCGCTTGCGCAGGGCCCCTTCTCCCCCTGCGAGCCCCGGCCGCGCGGGGCGGCCTTACGCGAGGCGGGGGCTCCTCTACCGCAGTCTCTGACGTCTCCCCTTCTGCCGCGGCGGCAATCTCCTCCGCGGCATCCTCCTTCTCCCTCTTCCTTCCCAGCCTGAAGCGCGGCTTCTCCTCCGCAAGCTGGCTGAAGTCCTCGTCCGGCCCCTGGGCGAGGAACGCGCTCGTCTCCCCTTCCTCCGCTTCCTCACCGATGATCTCCGGGATCTCCTCCCGCTCTTCCTCCCGGGCGGCCTCTCTCGCCTCCTCCTCGATGACCTCCAGGGCCTCTTCCCGCTCCAGCTCCTGGACTATCTCCTCCGCTTCCTCACCGATGATCTCCGGGATCTCCTCCCGCTCTTCCTTATCTTGTTCCTCAAGAAGCGCGTCTTCCGGCTTCTTCTTGCGACCGGAGAGTATGAAACCACGGCGCAGCGGCCTCAGTCGCGGGACTTTGCGCTCCACCGCAGGATGGGCTACGTCCTTTTTCGAAGGTGCTTCTCTCGGTGGGACCCCTACGTCAAGGGGTGACGGAAGGACCGCGGGCTCACGGGAGACGGCGGCCTGGGGCCGCGGTAGAGGTTCAGGTCCTACCTTCTCCGCTGCCTTTCCGGGCGTCTCCTCCGGTATCTCCCCCGCCGCCCTCTCCGGCTCCGGCGCGAGCTCCCTGGCGATCTCGCTCACCTTGCGCCGGTAGCATTCCGCGCAGAGGGTGGTCTGGTCCGTCTCCCGCACGCACTCGATGCAAAACCCCGTGCCGCAATCCCGGCAGGAAGCCACCACCCGCTTGTTAGGGTGTCTATGGCAGTTCAAGCAAATACCTCCGCTCTCGGCACTCCGCGTCCCATTCGCCTTTCGGCCTTCATTTCGCTCCCTAAGGAGATATTAGCCCATACTATCATGTTGCGGAAGGATTGCGCCTGTCGCTTCCTCCGCTCTCGACTCACTCCCCCAGGAACAGTCGGTTGATCTCCAACTCCACCCGCTCGACCACGGGATCCAGCTTGTTGATCTTCAATGCGCTGAAAGTTTCATAGGCAAGCGCAGGATACAGCGAGATCAGCCTATTGACTTTCGCGCTGCTCTCGCCTCCGCCCTTCTTCGGATCGGCGGCTCCGTTCTTTAACAAAGAGATGCTTTCCTGCGCCGCTTCTTTAATCGCCGTTGTCAGCTCGATAAAGAACGCCTTGTACCCGGACAGAACCTCCGGTACCTCGACCGCCTCAATCGCTTGCAGGGATCGATCTGCTGCAGCCGTAACTTCCTCTAAGCGCCGCAGAATCTCCGCCAGCTCTTTCAACATTCCGAGGGGGATATCTATCTGCATGACTAACGCCGGTTCCGCGGCTTCCAATATGTCTTCTACCCCGTCCAGCATCAAGCGCAATTCCTCCACCGCCTCCATCGCTCCCCCGCATAATTCCCCGACCGCGGCTCCCAGCTGAGCGGTTTTTCCTTTATATGTCATCCCCCGGAGGATTTCCACGTCAGCCAAGAGCCTGTCGGACGCATCGCGGCTTCTCTGGATCCACTCCAGGGCTGTCTTCACGTAATCCTCGTTCCCTAATTCGATATTCTCGAGCGAACCGGTAAAGGCGTCACATGCATCGAGGTCGCTGACGAAGACGCGCACGGCTTTGTCTATCTCATCCAGAGCGGTGACGGAACCCCCACACCCGGCGAAAGCGCAAGACGCCATGGCAAGGCATGTAAGAACGGACGCTAACCGGCAAGCAGCCGGGCGTTTGTGTAGCCGAGGGCTTGCGCTATTCTTCCTGTTTTCGCTCACAGATCCCTTTATCATAACCGGTGTCACTCTCTGCATGTTCTCCTCATCCAACGGAACACCGACATCTATAATGGTCGGCATTTATAAGGTTGGGCTTGCTACCGGATACTCCCTTATCCCCCCGAGGGGTTCCTTCAAGCAGCTCAGAAAGTATCTTCATACGATCTACGACACTCAACCTGCAGCTCTCATTTCCGAAAACAAGAGGGAATGTTCCCTTTGAAATCCCTGTAGTGCATCCTCGGTAGCGACCCCGCTGGTGATATCACCCACTGAGTGCCAATGAATCGGCCCGAAAGCAAGCGCTTTCGGATTCATGGACAAAGGCATTCACCCGCTTAACGATGTTTTCCCGGAAGAGCGGCCAGCCGCTGAGGCAGCCTTTCTGGGACACTGCGCACAGGTCTTCCCCCACCTTGGGGGAAGACCTGCTGCTACGGGTTGGCGCGCGGTGACGGGAAGGTCCAGTCCCCGCCGTTCGCATCCCAGTAGAACCCCTCGATCTTGACCTCGACATTGCTGAGATCTAAGATATTCAGTCTGCTGTTCATCTGCAGCACCAGCTGATCCAACAGAGTAATAGGGGCAGAGTCATTGTTGTTGTCCACCCCGGTGGCGTTGAGTGCGTTCACCAGCGCTTGGCCGCGGGAACTGTAGGTGGGGCCTCCCAGGTTGATGATGAGGTTGGTGAGGAAGCTCTGCCCGTTGGCCGACGCCAGCGCCCCCGCGATCACGTTGGTGTCCAGTGCTCCCAGCAGGTTCTGCAGGAAGGTGCCGTTGGCGTTTACGGCACCGGCGATCACGGAGGCGTTGAGGGCACCGATGAGGTTGGTGAGGAAGGTGCCGTTGGCGTTGACGGCAGCGGCTACCACGCTGGGGTTGAGGGCACCGATGAGGTTGGTGAGGAAGGTGCCGTTGGCATTGATGGCCGCCGCCAGCGTGCCGGCGTTGAGGGAACTAATGACGTTGGTGAGGAAGATCTGGTTGTTGTTGACGATATAGGCCACCTGCGATGCGTTCAGCCTCGATACCAGAGTGGTAAGCCAGTCCCTCACGCCGGTGGAGTTGAGCACGTTGGCCACCACCTGGCTGTCGAGGCCGGTGATCAGGCTGCTCACGAATGCCTGGTTGGCGTTGATAGCGTTGGCCAGCACCGTGGGCGAGAGGTTGGTCACCAGGCCGGTCACGAAGACCTGGTTGTTGTTGACCGCACTGGCGATCACCGCCGGGTCGAGGTAGCCCACAAGGTTCCGCAGGAAGGTGCCGTTGGCGTTGATGGCGTTGGCCAGGACCTGCGGATTGAGTGCCCCGATGAGGTTGGTGACGAAGGCCTGGTTGGCGTTGAGGGCCGCCGCCACCACGCTGGGGTTAAGGGCCCCCATCAGGTTGGTGAGGAAGGTGCCGTTGGCGTTGATGGCGTTGGCCAGCACCGTGGGATTCAGCTTACCGAGGAGCTGGGTGAGGAAGGTGCCGTTGGCGTTGATGGCGTTGGCCAGCACCGTGGTGTCCAGGTTATTTACCAGGCCGGAGACGAAAGCCTCGTTGGCGTTGACGGCGGCGGCGATGACCGAGGGGTCGAGGGCGCCGATGAGGTCAGCCATCCAGCTTCCGTTATTGTTCACCACGTAAGCTATCCCGTTCTCGTCGACCTGGGGCAGCAGCGCCGTCAGGAAATCGCGCGTATTGTCGCTGTTCACGATGCCCGCGATGTCGGCGGCGTTGAGCCCCGGGATGATGGTGTCCGTCAACCATGTCGACAGCCCGCTCACCATGCTGTTGACGCTCGCGGAGGTGACATTGGTCACCACCGAGTTGAGCCAGCTCACGTTGTTGTTGACGATGGAGGCGACGTTGGGCGCGCTGAGCTGGGGCAGGAGGGCGTTGAGGAACGCCATCGTCTGCGGGGCGTTCGCCAGGTTGGCGATGGAGGCCAGGGCGTTTATGCGCAGGTCATCCATGAGGGTGGCCCACCATGCCGGATCGAGGTTGTTGACGATGTCCACCACCATGCCCGTGTCGAGGTTGGATACGAGGTCTCCCACCCATGCCCCGTTGTTGTTCACTATGCCGGCCAGGATGGCGGGGTCGAGGTAGCCGATGAGCGCGTCCACGAAGGAGGTGAACTCGCCCGAGTTGGCGATGTTGCCTATCACCTGCAGGGTGGTGGCGTTGTTGAGGTCGGTGAAGAGCTGGGCCGTCCAGGCGGGATCGAGGTTGTTGACGAT
>OGCI01000558.1_pt1 | contig 40563 bp, 37 predicted proteins | sample 1570021 | NCBI WGS metagenome assembly OGCI01 (sample SAMN06264664, study PRJEB24512) | hot springs metagenome | isolation source: Hot spring water | place: South Africa: Tshipise | collected 2015-06-21
CGATGAATATAAGTTCTTGGATGAGATATGCGCAGGGACGATTGTCAGCGCTTTTCTCCATCTGAAATACGATTTCCACAATCTCAAAGTGCTCTTCAAAGAGCAAGTCACGGGAATGCTCCCTTCCGAAGAAATCCTTCTTTCGCAGCTCGGGACGGTTGACGTGGAGGAAATTAGGCAGTCCGTTGCCAGGCATCGCAGGGGGTACCTGCCTGTTTTGCTCGAGGAGACCATGGATGAGATACGCTCGGGAATAGAGAGGCTCGGCAACGATCCACAGGCGGTGGACATCGTAGCGGATAGGTTGTTCATCGAGGCAAGGTTGAAGCTTGCCTTAATGGAGAAAAGCCGATTTCTAATAAATTTCGCGAGGTCCGCGCTTGACCTTGCTAATCTCAAAATACTCTTGCGGGGGATCGTTCTCGGCAAGGAGAGACCTTTCTACGAGGAGGCGTTCGCCTCGGGAGGTAAACTCACAAAGCAGATGCTCATCGAGCTTTCATCAGAGAGCCCCGAAAGAGTCTCGGCAAGGCTACTTACAACGAGATATGGCAGGATGCTTGCTCCCCTCCTGGAGCTGGCGGACAAGAGGGTGAGGCTTACCACCCTTGACCGGCAGTCCGATGAGTATCTGATGGAACAGTGCGCGCAGATGAACAGGGTGGCGGTGGGTCCGGAAAGGATAGTTCGCTACATTATCAGAAGGGAAAACGAGGTTGTCCTCCTGAGGATAATATTGATGGGGAAACTTCATGGTCTTACACCCGTGGCGATTGAAGAGCGCATAGCCGCAATCTGCGGTAGCGCCTCATACTGACCTGTTTTTGTTTGTTAAGTTGGTGTTTTGAAATGAAGATTGCGATGATAGGCGGGAGAACTTCAACGGTTGGGTTCAAACCGCTCGGGATTGATACGTACCCTGTGAGGGAGCCGGAGCGGGCGCTCGAAGTATGGGAGGGAATCGACCTTTCGAAATACGGAATCATTTTCATGACAGAGCCAATTTATGAGCGATTGAAGCAGAAGGTTGATGAGATTCGGTCGGAGTTTCTGCCGGCGGTGATAGTCATACCGGCCGTGGTGGGAAGCCGCGGGATAGCCTCTGCGGAGATAAGGGCGCTCGTGGAGAAGGCTGTAGGTACCGACATGATGATCGGTGAGTGATAAACAGTTTAGGCAAGCCGGGATTTCGTCTCAAGGAGAGAAGATGGTTGATGAAAGTCAGGCAGGAGAAATAATAAAGGTCGCCGGTCCCCTCGTTGTGGCAAGGGGGCTTCCTCAGCCGCGCATGTATGACCTTGTGCGAGTGGGAAAAGAACGGCTTATGGGAGAGATAATCGAACTGCGGGGAGACAGAGCCTCTATTCAGGTTTACGAGGAAACAGGTGGACTTGGTCCAGGGGACCCCGTGTATACCACCGGTGGAGCGCTGAGTGTCGAGCTGGGACCGGGCCTGATCGGCTCAATCTATGATGGTGTTCAAAGACCTCTGGACCTCATCAGGGAAGCAACCGGCAACTACATTGCCCGCGGGGTGGAGATGCCCGCCCTCGACAGAGAGAAGGAATGGGAGTTTGTCCCTAAACGCAAGCCCGGGGACAGCGTAAGCGAGGGCGACATTTTGGGCGTTGTTCAGGAAACACCCGTGGTTGAGCACAGGGTGATGGTTCCACCAGGTGCAGGCGGCACAATTGAGCACATAAACGAGGGACCCTGCAAGGTCACCGACGTTGTTGCCGTGATAAAGGATGGGGACAGAATCCACAATGTCACGCTCTCCACAGTTTGGCCGGTGCGACGACCGAGATTGTACAGAGAGAAGATTCCTCCCAGAAACGAACTGGTTACTGGACAGCGCGTAATCGACACATTCTTCCCTGTAGCGATGGGCGGGACGGCGTGCGTTCCGGGACCGTTCGGCAGCGGGAAGACTGTCATTCAGCACGAAATCGCCAAGTGGGCGAACGCGGACATAATAATCTTTATCGGGTGCGGCGAACGCGGAAACGAGATGACTGAGGTCCTGCTTGAGTTCCCCGAACTTATCGACCCTTACTCTGGTGAGCCTCTCATGAAAAGAACGGTCCTTATTGCGAACACGAGCAACATGCCGGTTGCTGCGAGGGAAGCCTCGGTCTATACGGGAATAACGATAGCCGAGTATTTCAGGGACATGGGTTATCATGTCGCCCTTCAGGCTGACTCAACAAGCCGATGGGCGGAGGCTTTAAGGGAGATAAGCGGAAGGCTCGAAGAGATGCCGGGCGAGGAGGGTTTCCCGGCGTATCTGGGAACGAGGCTTGCCTCGTTCTATGAAAGGGCCGGCATGGTGAAGTGCCACGGCTCGGAGGGGAGAATCGGTTCGGTAACGGTTGTAGGGGCGGTCTCTCCTCCAGGCGGCGACCTTTCAGAACCGGTCACCCAGGCCACCTTGCGGGTAGTAAAGGTCTTCTGGGGTCTTGAGGACAGGCTCGCTTTCAGAAGGCATTTCCCCGCTATCAACTGGCTCATCAGCTATTCGCTTTATCTTGAGGAGGTGGAGAGCCAGTGGTCCGAAGAGGTGAACCCCGAGTTTCCCGAGTTAAGAAGAGAGGCAATGGCTCTGCTGCAGAGAGAGGCGGAACTCGAGGAGATTGTCAGGCTTGTCGGTATTGAGGCGCTTTCAAGCGCGGAAAGATTGACGATGGAAGCCGCAAGGAGCGTCCGCGAGGATTTCCTGCAGCAAAACGCTTTCGACGAGATAGACACGTACACCTCGATAAGGAAGCAGTTCTTCCTCTTGAGACTTGTCATGAGGTTCTACAAAGAGGCTGAAAAAGCTCTCGAGGCTGGCGTTGACATTCGGGAGTTAATCAATCTTCCGGTAAGGGAGGACATCGCTCAGGCTAAGTTTATCAGGGAGGAGAACCTTCAAGAATTCGATGAACTCGAAAAGAGGGTCGCAGATTCCATCAATGAGTTAATCAAGCGCATGGGTGCCGGAGAAGGTGTTGAGGCTGAAAGCGCGACCGTGGTTTCCGGCGCCGCCATCGAGGAGGAATAAAAAGAGGCGGAAAGAGGCGGTCGTTTTGCGCCTGAGTTGATAAGGAGAATTATTCGCACGGAGGGCGAAGAATGGCGATCAAAGAGTACTTGACGGTGAAAGAGATAGTTGGTCCTCTTCTGCTTGTGGAAGGAGTGGAGGGGGCAAAATACGGAGAACTCGTGGAGGTTGAATTTCCTGACGGTTCTGTCGGGCTCGGAAACGTCCTCGAGGTTTCCGAGGACAAGGTTCTGATTCAGTCTTTCGAGGAAACGCGCGGGCTTGACGTTTCCAACACTAAGATACGGTTCAGGGGGCGCGGTCTTGAGCTGGGCGTCTCGCGTGATATCCTTGGCAGAGTATTCGACGGTCTGGGAAGACCCATTGATGGTGGTCCGGAGATTATTCCGGAGGCGAGGTTAAGCATCTCCGGAAACCCGATAAACCCTTATGCCCGAGACTATCCGAGCGACTTTATACAGACCGGCATCTCCGCGATTGATGGCCTTAATCCTCTCGTCAGGGGTCAGAAACTCCCAATTTTTTCCGGATCGGGGCTTCCTCATTCGAGAATAGCGGCTCAGATAGCCAGGCAAAGCACCGTGCTCGGAAAAGAAGAGGAATTCTCGGTCGTTTTTGCCGCGATGGGAATCACCTTTGAGGAAGCAAACTATTTCATGAGCGAGTTCAAGAGAACCGCCGCTATCGAGCGCTCCGTGCTTTTTGTAAATCTCGCGGATGACCCCGCAATCGAAAGAATCGCAACGCCGAGGGTCGCGCTCACGGCCGCTGAATATCTCGCCTTCGAACTCGGAATGCACGTTCTGGTCATTCTCACGGACATGACATACTACTGCGAGGCGCTACGGGAGGTCTCGGCGGCGAGAAAAGAGGTGCCAGGAAGGAGAGGGTATCCCGGATACCTCTACACCGACCTTGCCACAATTTACGAACGCGCGGGGAGAATTAAGGACGAGCGGGGTTCCATAACTCAGATTCCGATTCTCTCCATGCCGGAGGATGACAAGACTCACCCCATCCCGGACCTCACGGGATACATAACCGAGGGTCAGATCATCTTAAGCCGTGAACTTCACCGCCGCGGAATCTATCCCCCGATTGACGTCCTGCCTTCTCTCTCAAGGCTCAAGGAGAAGGGTATAGGTGAGGGGAAGACCAGGGAGGACCACTCAAACCTTTCAAACCAGTTGTTCAGCGCATATGCAAGAGGCAAGGAAGCGAAAGAACTCGCGGTTATTCTGGGCGAAGCCGCCTTGAGCGACGTTGACAAGCTTTACGCGAGGTTCTCTGACGAATTCGAGCACAGGTTCGTGCGCCAGGGCGAGTTCGAAAATAGAACGATCGAGGAGACTCTCGCGATTGGCTGGGAACTTTTGAGGATGCTTCCCAGGGCTGAGCTAAAGAGGGTCAAAAGGGAGCAGATTGAGAAGTACATGAAATAAACGGTTCGTGCGGTTTTTCGCTCTGGCGATACAAGGGGTCATTAGGTAGGAGAAGGAGTCAAAAATTGCCTGAGAGGTTGAACGTCAACCCGAACAGAATGGAGCTTTTGAAGCTGAAAAGAAGGCTTGTGATTGCCCGCAGGGGTCACAAACTCCTTAAGGATAAGTTCGACGAACTCATGAAGCGTTTCCTCCTCGTTGTCAGGGAAAGCCGCGCTTTAAGGCGCGAAATCGAGGCGGAGCTCTACGGGGCGCATCAGATTTTCGCTCTTGCAAGAAGCGAGGTGTCTACGAGCGAGCTTGAGGAGGCGTTAAGTTTCCCTAAGGCGAACATGAACCTCGAGGTGAAGAAAGTAAACCTGATGTCAGTTTTGGTTCCCGAGTTTGAAATAAAAAGGGAGGGGGGGTTTGATTGTTACGGTTTCGCGACAACGCCGACGCTCTTTGATGAATCGCTTAAGAGATTTGAGGAGCTCGTTCCAAAGATGGTCGCCCTTGCCGAAAAAGAAAGCGCGGTCATGATGCTCGCCGATGAGATAGAGAAGACTCGCAGGCGGGTTAACGCCCTGGAATACGTATTGATCCCCCAGCTTGAGGACACAATCAGGTACATAACCATGAAGCTCGATGAGTTTGAGCGGGCAAACCTCACCCGTCTGATGAAGATAAAGGAAATGGTGGCGGGGGAGATCTAACCCCGAAGCAAATACTGATTGCCGCATTTGGCACTGCTAACTATCCACAAAAATCGAAAAGGGAGATCTAACCCCGAAGCAAATCAGAAGCAAATCCTCATTTACCGCTCTTACACAACTCATCTCTTCGACAAATCCTTGGGAATTCGCTTAAACGTTGCCACTTAGAACTTATGCTCAAGGAAAAGAAGAATCGAGGAGTCAGGGTTAACCTTGAAACTCGATGGCTCAAGAACCCAAACCTCGCACCTGCTCAACGCGACGGACTCGCCGGTTCTCGGTGGTCCGGCAAACACTATTATGAAAGCGTCCCTGCCTTCATAAAGCGCTTTCTCCCCGTAGAATGGTAACAGCACGGGTTCCGAGCGAGTTATATACGAGATCATCGCCTCTATTAGTGCTCCGTCCTCATTTATTTTCGTAAACTCGTCGGCGAGCCTCTTGGCGTATGTTGCGGAATACAGCATTGAATGTCCCATGGTCATGCTTTCTGCGACCTCTTTTCTTAGCGCGAGGTTCTCAACCATATTTCGTATCGAATCTTTGTTATAGTTGGCGTTCTTCTCGACGGCGCTCGGGACAACCAGACCTTCGGCTTTTTCCGGCATCGGTGCCGTTGCGGTCTGGTCGGCTGCGGATTTTCCGCCAGATCGCTCCAAGCCCTCAGGTGTGCTCTTATTTGCTTTGAACTCTTGTGATACCGTTGGTTCCATCTGGGTCCGTGTGGTTTTCAAACCCCATGGCTTGATCGCGACGAGTATAACGAGAATCAAAATTAACGCTGCTATCGCGCTCAGTGAGGCTGCTATGCTCGGGCTGAAGCGGATCACCGGCCTCCTCTTTGGTTCAGCCGATGTGATGTTTCGAACTGCTCTTTCCTTGAAAGAATCTGATATCCGTACCGGGAATTCCCTAAGCGCTTCCAGAGCCCGGGCGCTTTCTTCCATCTTGGCAAGCAGCGCCCGGCATTTCGCGCAGCTTTCAAGGTGTTTGCCCACCTCGTTTTTTTCCCTGTCGGTCAAAAGGCCCTCGGAGTGATCAAGAATTTTTCTTTTTATAAAAATACATCTTGCGCGCATTGTTATTCCTCTTGATTTTAGACTCGCAAGACGGTCAATTTGTTCCTCTTTGTTTTTCCGTTGCTCTCTTTTCGCCCATCATTTCGGCAAGCATCATCCTTGCCCTAAATATTCTCGATTTAACGGTTCCGACAGGGAGCCCGAGCAGCCTGGCTATCTCCTCGTAGGGCATCTCTTCGACCGCGTTCAATAAAAGGGGTACCCTGTATTTGGGATGTATCCTTTGAAGCGCCTTTCTCACGTCTTGATAAGTCTCCACCTTGTCGCCTGGCTCGTCTGACATCTGAGGGACTAAGCTCGCCCTTGTGTCGACACTCCCGGTAAAGCTTTCCTCATCAACCTGCGATTTTATCGGAAGAGGTCTTCGCTTTTCTCTGCGCACGTGGTCGCGAAAACGATTGATCGCTATTTTGTAAACCCATGTGAAAAATGAGGATTTTCCCTTAAAAGAACCTATGTTTTTGAACGCGAGAAGAAACGCTTCCTGACAGAGATCTTCCGCGTCCTCGCGCCTTCCGGTTGCGCGGTAGAGAAATACGTATATCCTCTTATAGTACCTGTCGAAGAGTTCCTCGACCGCTTTTTGATCCCCGCTTTTCGCAAGGCTGATGAGCTCATCATCTGAGAGGTTTTGCTGTTCACCCGATGTGAAAGGCATCCCTTGCCAGTACTCCTACCTGCCGAAAATCGATTTTTATGAGCGTATCATATTTTTTGAAAATATAGTTCCAAAATCCTTTTGGATTCAGAATATCTGTGGCTCAGCCAAAATCTGTGAACATGCTTCGGGCGCTCGACGCGTTCTTTAAGATTCGGCCCTTTTAAGCTTTTTCGCTTTCATCCCCTCTGGCGCAACGGCGCCGGACCGGTGACCCCTCTAAGGATGTTTTCCCGTTGTTGATTCATGTGATTTTCAACTCGAGCCACCTGCCCACATCATCGTGACTACTTACGGACCGCTTCCTTGATGCCATTTTCCTTTCTGCGCGCCTAAGGGGATTCGCTTCTTCTTTGTGACTTTCGAGTTTGTGAAGCCTATCCTTTTACGCGCCTAAGGGGATTCGAATTTCAGGTGCTCCGGTATTGATGCGGCGCTCTCTCTTTCACCGCGCCCGTGGGTATTGGGGGCAACCTGTGGTCCCGCGCCAACAACGCAAGCCCTCTTTTACCGCGCCTGCAATGACCCGCCGCTCGTGGCGAACTCTTCGCTGTGATAAACCTCTCTTTCTGCGCGCCCGCGGGGGCACGGTATTGTCCCGCGGGTATACCCTGAAAGCTATAAATCTTCTCCCGCGCCCGCGCGGACTCGTGGAGCGCTCTCACCGATAGATACTCGGAATACTATCTTTCACCGCCCACGGCTCGTAGAATCAGGCTGGCGGGATGACAAACGTGTTGGCTCTTTCACCGCCCACGGGGACTCATGTTTGAAGTGTTTTGCTTGTGTCTTCTGTTGAATTTCCAACAGGTAACTCCCTTTCCAAATGATTATTAAATAGTTTCGAAGTGTTCGCGGCGTGTCTTCCCTTAAGGATAGCCAGGGGAAATGTATGCTAATATTTTTCGAGGTCTTGAATCTGCTTTGATTGTTTTCTTTATGACGCTTAAACAAATGAAAAATGGTAAAAGGTTGTGATTAGTGACATGGAACATGAAAGGCTTCTTATGACGGGAAACGAGGCGGTCGCGCTTGCCGCCTTTCATGCGGGAGCACTGTTCGCTTCCGCCTATCCGGGAACGCCATCGACCGAGATAATCGAGAACTTCTCGCGTTACGAGGGAGTTTACGCTGAGTGGGCTCCAAACGAGAAAGTTGCTCTGGAGGCTGCCATCGGAGCGGCGCTTGGCGGAGTTAGGTCCTTTGCGGCGATGAAGCACGTCGGTTTAAATGTCGCCGCGGACCCCTGGTTCACTCTTCCCTACATAGGAGTCTGCGCGGGTCTTCTGGTTGTCAGCGCTGATGATCCAGGCATGCATTCAAGCCAGAACGAGCAGGACAACAGATATTACGCCAAGTCCGCGCGGGTTCCGATGCTTGAGCCTTCGGACAGCCAGGAGGCATACGACCTTGCGCGCCTGGCTTTCGAGATAAGCGAGCGTTTCGATACCCCGGTGCTCTTGAGGTTGACGACCAGGATATGCCACTCGAGAGGGGTGGTTGTGCCCTCCCCTCCGGTAAGCCCGAGTCCCGCAGATTACAGGAAGGATGAACAAAAGCGGGTCATGATTCCAGGGCATGCAAGGCTCAGGCATCCTGTGGTGCTCGAGAGGCTCCGCTTGCTTGAGGAATACAGCGAAGAGTTTACTTTTAACAGGCTTGAGGAGGGCGAGGCTCAAATAAGGGAAGCAAAGGGAAGCGAAGCCCGACAGGATGAAGGAACGCTTTTCATCACCTCAGGCGTTGCCTATCAGTACGTGAAAGAGGTTTTCCCCTCATATCCCGTTTTGAAGCTTACCATGACGTTTCCCCTTCCAAAGAATCTCATCAGAAACACTTGTTCGCGATATGAGCAAGTGTTTGTGGTGGAGGAGCTTGAGCCGTACCTGGAGGAGGAAATCAGAGCGCTCTGGTTTCCCGCCGTGGGGAAAGAGCGAGTACCAAGGACAGGAGAGCTGAATCCTGACATAGTGCGCCGCGCTTTCCCGGAGGTTTACGGCAAAGAGATAAAACAGCATGAAATCCCTTATGATGTTGGGGCGCTGCCCTCCCGCCCCCCGATTCTCTGCGCCGGATGTCCCCACAGGGGAATCATGTATGCGCTTGCAAGGCTCAAGGCTATTATATCGGGGGACATAGGCTGCTACACTCTAAGCGTTCTGCCTCCGCTTTCTGCGCATGATTGTCAGGTTTGCATGGGCGCAAGCATCACAATGGCGCACGGTCTTTCCAAAGCTTTTGACATAAAGTCCCGGCTGAAAGGCGAACAGGAAGAGCCCGGCGCTGTTGATGGGGAGGAAGGTGAGGAGTCATCTTTGGTTGGTGCTCAGGATGTTAAAACGGGCGCCACGAGACCATCGTCTTCAAAGCGCCCCAGATACCCGGTTGTGGCTGTTATCGGTGATTCCACTTTTTTCCACATGGGAGTTACGGGGCTCATGGAGGTGGCGTATAACAAAAGCAATTGCACCGTGGTGATTCTTGATAACCGGACGACCGCGATGACAGGATATCAGGACCATCCCGGCACTGGGAAAACGCTCAAGGGCGAGGACACCGTAAGCGTTGATATAGAAACCCTATGCGGTGCGTTCGGGATTAAGCACGTAAGGGTGGTCGATCCGTACGACCTTGATGAGTGCATGAAGGTTCTCTCAGAGGAAATGAACAGGCCTGAGCCCTCTGTGGTGGTGTCAAGAAGAGCGTGCGCCCTAAGGGAAAAAAGGGATTATCAACCGTACTGCATATTAGTGGAAAAGTGTAATGCCTGCGCGCTCTGCATGAGGCTCGGATGTCCCGCTATTGTGAGGAGAGAGGAGAACATATTGATTGTTAAGGAGCAATGCGCGGGATGCGGGCTTTGTTCTGCGGTGTGTAGAAACGATGCCATAAAGGCCATAGATCTTTGATGTTGCGCCGTCCCGTTTTTAAAAACGGTGTCTCCGAAATCGTTGGCAGGGGCATTTGTTTGCGCACCGGTCGCGTGTTGTTTAAGTTTTCGATCCTCATCCGAACTGAGTTCGGATGGGAGGATGTCTTGCCGGTTCGGTCAGTAAAGCGGGTGATGCGTGTTTGGAGAGGATAAGTTTGAACGAGAAAGAAGTTGTTTCCATTGTGCTTTCCGGCGTTGGGGGTCAGGGCACGGTTCTTGCGACGAACATTCTCGGACAGGCTCTTGTTAATGGTGGATTTGACGTGAAAACGAGCGAGGTGCACGGAATGGCCCAGAGGGGCGGAAGTGTCATGAGCGCCGTGCGCTTCGGAGCCAGGGTGAAAAGCCCGCTGGTTCCTGCTGGGAGCGCTTCGTTTATAATCGCGACCGAGATGCTCGAGGGTTTGAGGGCTGCCCCCTATATTTTGCCCGAGGGTATATTCATCGTGTCCACCTCGAGGATAGACCCCCTTTCCGTTCTTCAGGGGAAAGCCTCATATCCGCAAGACGCGATTGAAACGATAAAACGAATTGCACCGGGAAGCATTATCCTTGATGCGGATGCGGTAGCTGAGAAAGCAGGCAACAGAAGAGCTGCGAACTCAGTTCTGCTCGGTGTTGTTTCCAATTTTCTCCCGCTGGGTGAGGAAACCTGGTTTGAGGTTATGGAGTCACTAATGCCTCAAGGAGTGCTTGAGGTCAACAAGAATGCGTTCCTTGCTGGCAGAGGGTTTCAAAGCGGCGAAGGCGCGTGAGGCGGAATTTAAATATATGCGTTCCCTGCATAGTTAAGAGTGCTACTGGAGTCTCAATACGGCGAAAGTGCGGGATACACAATAGCCCTTATCATCGAGCAAGGCGCGCCTTTCTATGACTTAGGTGTTTTTAGGGAAAGGGCTGATGTTTTAATGTGGGACGTCTACGCCGAAACGCTTTCCGGCGGCGAACTCGAGAAGATTCAGTTTGCAAGGCTTAAGAGCACGCTCAAACGAATTTGGGAAAGCGGGGCTCCCTACAGGGAAAAGATGGAGGAGGCGGGCTTATCTCCCGGTGATGTCAAAAGCCTTGAGGACCTTGAGAAGCTGCCGTTTAGCTCTAAGGATGATTTCAGGAAAAATTATCCCCTCGGAATGCTTGCGGTCAGCCGGAAGGACGTGGTGAGGATTCACGCCTCCTCGGGTACCACCGGCACAAGAACCGTTGTTGGATACACGGAAAATGATATCGAAAACTGGGCGCAGCTGGTTGCCAGAATCGCGACCGCAGCCGGCGTCACTAGGGAAGATATCGCCCAGATTTCTTTCACATACGGTCTTTTCACGGGTGGTTTTGGATTGCACTACGGGCTTGAGAAGCTTGGGGCGATGGTGATACCCGTTTCGGGTGGGCAGACTGAACTGCAAATGTCCGTGATTATGGAATTGAAACCGTCCGTTCTCATCTCCACCCCAACTTACGCTCTTTATCTTTCTGAGCTGGGAAAAGAGATGGGCATAGACCTTCCGGGAAGTTCGTTGAGAGTTGGGCTTTTCGGGGCGGAGCCCTGGAGCGAGGAGATCAGAGCAAGGATTGAAAGCGGGCTCGGGATACTCGCGACCGACAACTACGGGCTTTCCGAAGTAACTGGTCCGGGTGTCGCTGGAGAATGCCATCTGCAGAACGGTCTGCATATTGCGGAGGACCACTTCATCGCGGAGATCGTGGATGAAAAAGGGAAACCCGTCGGCGAGGGAAAACAGGGCGAACTTGTGCTTACAACTCTCACCCGGGAAGCGATGCCGGTAATTCGATTCAGGACTGGCGATCTGACGAGCATAACGAGAGCTGAATGTGAATGTGGAAGGAAAAACGCCCGCATGAGCAGGGTTGTGGGAAGGGCAGATGATATGCTCATCATTAAGGGCGTAAACGTTTACCCGTCCCAGATAGAAAGAGCTCTGCTCGAGGTTGCGGGAGTTGAGCCGCATTACCTTATCGTGGTTGACAGAAGAAGAGGTCTGGACGTCCTCGAGGTCTGGGTTGAGGTCTCCGAGGGACTTTTTAGTGACGACGCGATGGTCATGAGAGCTTTCGAGGAAAAAATCGAGGCGCACATTAAATCGACTCTTAACGTCAGGGCGAGCGTGCGACTGAAAGAACCGCGCACTTTCGATAGGACATCAGGCAAAGCCAAGCGGGTTATCGACTTGAGGCGTGAGGAGCCGCCCGATTGGCTGCGCGAGGAACTAAGGATGAGAAAAGGGGCTAAAGGTGAGCATGGATCCGCGCACCTGGTTTGAGCAGAGAACCTACCACCATCTCCAGTTTTCGGACATTGCGGGGTTGGTTCGACTTAAAAATGAAAGGGGTCATAAGGTTAGCGTTTGCTTGCCCACTTTAAACGAAGCGGGCACTGTAGGAGCTATTCTTAAGACGATAAGAGAAGAGCTGATGGAAAAATTTCCTCTTGTTGACCAGCTTGCGATCATTGATTCGCGCAGCCTCGATCAGACTGTCGAAATAGCCAGAGCGCAGGGCGCGGAAGTTTACTTCGATGATGAGATTATGCCCGAGGTGGGCGCAGAATCCGGCAAAGGAGAAGCTCTCTGGAAGAGCCTGTATGTTCTCGAAGGGGATATCATCGTTTGGGTGGATTCAGACATAAAGAACTTCCATCCCAGATTCGTTTACGGGATCGCGGGGGCGCTTATTGCTCATCAGGAGGTGAGCTTCGTAAAGGGGTTTTACAGAAGACCCATCCAGGAAGGCGAGAGGGTCGCCCTCTCTGGCGGCGGAAGGGTGACCGAACTTGTGGTAAGACCGATGCTGAGCTTTTTTTATCCCGATCTCTCATTTTTAATCCAGCCCCTTTCCGGTGAGTACGGGGGGCGAAGGTCACTTCTTGAGAGCGTCCCTTTCTTCACCGGATACGGCGTTGAGACGGGGCTTTTGCTCGACATATACGAAAAAAGGGGCTTGGAGGCGTTCGCGCAGGTTGACCTGGAGGTGAGGCTTCACGAAAACCAGCCCCTGCCAAGCCTTTCAAAGATGGCGTTCGGTATTTTTAAAACGCTTTTAATAAGGCTTGAACGGGATGGGAGGCTCAATCTTTTGACTGACCTTCGGGACTCTTACAATACCCTGTCATTGACGGATTCAGGATACGCGATAGAGCCTGTCCCGATTAGAATTATGGAAAGACCACCCATTGTTACGCTTGACAGTTACAGAAGAAAGCACGGACTGTAAGATTCGCGGTGCCTGCATACCCGGTAAGATTTGGGTATACGTTAAGGGAGGAAATCATGGGAAACCAAAGCGGCAACAGAAAAGATGCGTTTGGGAACCCTGGAGACTGGATCGTTGTGATTTCTCTTATCCTGTTTTTAATTTCAGTATTCGCCCTTTCGTGGATATCCATCGGGTTGAATTTCAACGTATTCGGACGCTCGCTTATCAGGAGAAACTTGAAGACGCTCGGAATTCTCGATATCCCCTGGTACTGGCTTGTCATTCTTCTGGTTGTAGCCGCCGCGGCGCTTGCTGGTTTGTTCTTTCCCACGCTTAAAGGGGCGTTAAGCATAGTCGCCGGGGTGTATTTCATAATATTTTCAATAATCTTCTATTTCGGGGCCTGGTATAAGATTAACGCGGTGATCGGCGATGTGGTATCGCTGGTGAGGGAACTCCCATTCGTTGGGAGTTATCTCGGAGCGCTTGTCGGTGAGATCACGAAGAAGGTTCTTGTCGTGCGATTCCTATCGGGATATTTTCTCTTCATCGTTGCTTCGGTGGCAATGCTTGCTGGGGGAATCGTAAGGCTGTTTTCAAGCGGCGGCGCAGGCGCTGAACAAGCGGAATCCGAACCCTCTTAATGGGGCGAAAATTAAGGGGGGCGGAAAGGGCTTTGGTGATACCGCCGGGGAAGTGTGCAAGCCTAAGCCAATATGTTATCGACGATAATGCCTTTTGGATAAGGGGGGCGAAATAGGCTTTGGTGATAGCGCCTGCAAAGCTTGTTGCGGTAAACCGCCGGGGAAGGGACCTGACTTTTCGAAGTTGGCATGAAGGGGTCTTCGCGAAAAATTGTTTGCACGCGTGGCGAGGAGGTCTTTCGGGCAAGCTTAAGAAACGTGCAAAAAAAGTGGTTTAGCCCTGAAGGTGGAGACAATGACTAAGGCAGAATCTTACATCGAGGAAGTTGCAAGAAAGAAAAGCATAAAAGAGAACATCAAGTGGTTGAGAGATAACCTTCTGCCCGTGAAAGTGATTTACACCGACATAGACGGCACGATGGTCGGTCCGCTTGGTTGCTTCTTCCGCGACAGCGAATACACGCTTACGCTCCGTCCCGCGAAGGCTCTCCTCTCCGCGCTTGCCCGTGACGTTGACATCATGCTCGTCTCGGGCAGGCACAAATCGCAGCTGCGGGAAGTGGCGCGTCTTCTCGGTCTGATGAACTACGTGGCGGAACTCGGAACGGAAATTGTTTATAACCTCGGGCAGGAAGTGGTCATGAATGTCGGCGCCCTCGAGGTCAAGTGCGAAAGCGTTTATCAAACCATCATGGATACGGGCGTTGTTGACTTGCTTCTTGAGACGTACAAAGGTCGTCTGGAGATGCACACTCCCTGGTCGGATGAACGCGACTGCACTCCCCTTCTGCGCGGCTACGTGGATTTGCATGAGGTTGACGAGCTTTTGAAACTGAGCGGATACGAAGTATTTGAGCTGCTCGACAACGGCGTGATCCCCAGAAAAAGCCCCACGCTGGATGTCCCGGAGACCCGGGCCTATCATCTCGTTCCTAGAGGCGTGAGCAAGGACCAGGCGGTTCTCAAAGACCAGGAGCACAGGGGACTCAAGCGCTGGGAGACGGTCGCGGTGGGAGATGCTGAAGCCGATCTCCCGTTCGCCGACGTGACCGGCGCGTTCTTCATGGTCAAAAACGGGCTCCTTTTAAATCCCCACCTGGCTGAAAGAATCGAGGCAATGGAAAACGTCTTCATCACCGAGGAGAAAATGGGTCTCGGGTGGTCCGAAGTCGTCGAAACCCTCCTCTCCCTCTAAAATGCAAAAACGGTGCCAGGCACCATTTTTGCATTTTTCAAACGGGATGCGATTTTCGGGACATGTCATTGCGCCTTGACAGCTGCTACCTCGAAGGCTTTTAAGCAGAGCGTCCAATATCGATGAGTTTCCGCCGTCTAACCTCTATCATAGAGCGGTTGAGAACCCGTTTTTTCAGTAAAACTTCACTTAGGCAAATCCCGTTTCACCCCTAGTGAAAAGCCACTTATCTTTTATAAAAGCCTTTCCATGATATAAGCTTTCTCAAATGTTTCCCTTATATATTTAAATAATCCTATCACCCACCTTGCCGTTCGTCACTGGATGGTGCTCAATGTCCCCCAACGCGTTGAAACGCTCTTTCTATAACTCTTTTAATAACTGTTACTCCCAATTGTGCCGGTCTCACTTTAAACATGAACGGCTCACCAAACAGAGCATACCCACTCTCAATAACTGTAACTCCCAATCGTGTCTGTCCCACCACCCCGATTGTTCCAGTACATGGCGCGTTCCACCATTATCAGCCTGTTGGGCGTCTGACAGGTGACACGCACAGAGGCCCTCCCGCTGATTCCTGCATCTGCCATGTTGTAGGTTCTCCTCGAGTTTGCAGGCAAGGTATCAGTGATGGATACGTTTCCCGTTCCCGTCGGGGTGAGGTAGGCGATCTCCACCTGCACCGGCACGGGGTTCGGGTTCTGAACAAGCGTCCACGTCTCAAATCCTCCGGTGGTCTGACCATCCGGCAGGAAAAACCTCCTGTATGGGTGCGGAAGACCGATTGAATCGTGGCACGCCTCCCCGAGCGATGTTCCCTCGCCCCAGTACATCGCCCTCTCGGCTATTATGGGCTTTGAGCCACGCACTCTGGTTGAGAAGTCTGTATTTGGGAGAAAATCGTTTACCCTTATCGTTTTCCTCGAATTTGGTGGCATGTTGAAGGTTGGTTGAGGAACGGGACCCGATTCAGTCATGTAGGTAACGGTGACGTCCACGTTTGAGTTGTTGGGATTCTGGATCAGGACGTAGGTGGTGAAGCCCCACGCGCTCGTTCCTTCAGCCAGGTAATAGTCCCGCGCTGGCTTTGTTGTGCCTATCGAGTCGTGCCCCTCGCGGCGGTTGTTCCTGTACATCGCACGCTCAGGAATCACGGGCACATTCGCTTCCACCTTTATCGAGGCGTCGCGAGCTCCGATGTCCTCTGCCATGCTGTAGGTCCTGCGGGAGTTGGGAGGAACGGTCTTCATGAAAACCTGTGGAGCCGCTCCCTCTATCATGTAGGTGACCCGACAATTCGCGGCAACGGAGTTCGGGTTTTGGATCAGAAGCCAGCACTCGAATCCCCACTCCGATGAGCCCTCGGGCAGGTACCATATCTCCGCCGGTGATGTGACCCCAACGCAGCAGTGACCCTCCGTTGATGGAGCACCCGCTCCCGTCCACATCATCGTCCTGTCAACCGATATGGTCCTTCCTCCGGTGGACACAATCTTGGTGGAGAAGTCGCGGTTGGGCACCACTGTCTCGGGGTTGACAGTTGTCTGGCTCCGAGGTGGAAGGGTCAGATTCCCCCCGGAAACAGCGCCGGTTTCCGTCATGTACGTGATATTGGCGGTCACCGCAGCGGAGTTGGGGTTTTCGATAGTTATGTAGGTGGAAAACCCCCAGGCGGTGGTCCCTTCTGCCAGATACCAGGTCTCCCCGTAGTCTGAGACTTTTTGAGTATAGATGTCGCCGTTGTCGGAGCGGTAGTCCCGCCAGGAGATTATTCCCCCTGACGTGCCATCGGGGGTTATCCATAATGATGCCTGGTCGGCCGCTGCCGTGCAAACGGGTATTCCATCTGCTGTCCACTGCGAAGAACCCAGTGAGTTGATTCTCTGTGCGTAGATATCATGGCTCCCGCTACGATAGTCTTCCCAGGCGATTATGGCTCCGCCCGTTCCGTCCGCTGTCATTTCCAAATGCAACTGGTTACTTGCTGCGGTACATACGGCTATCCCATTGGCTTCCCACTGGGGATCTCCGCTCGAGTCAACTCGCTGGGCGTAGATGTCCCAATTCCCAGATCTGGCGTCCTCCCAGCTGATCAGCACTCCAGATTTGCCATCAGGGGTTATCGAGGGCTCGAACTGATCGCTTACTTCAGTGCAAACACCCACTCCGTTAGGGGTCCAGAGCGCGGTGCCTGATGCGTCCAATCTCTGCGCGTAAACGTTCCAGTTCCCGGACCGGAAATCCTCCCAAGCTATCACTGCTCCACCCGAGCCATCGGCGGTTAAAACGGAGTTAAGCTGTGGGTTGGCTTGAGTGCAAACACCCACTCCGTTCGCGGTCCAGAGCGCGGTGCCTGATGGGTCCAACCTCTGCGCGTAGACGTCGCTGTTGGGACCTGAGCGGTAGTCATCCCAGGCTATCACTGCACCACCCAAACCATCGGCGGTGATAACAGGGCCAAATTGCTGGTCGCCATGAGTGCAAACACCCACTCCGTTAGAGGTCCAGAGCGCGGTGCCTGATGGGTCCAACCTCTGCGCGTAGATGTCCACGTTAGGACCCACCCGGAAGTCATCCCAGATAATTATCGCACCCCCTGCTCCGTCCGGGACGAGATCCACAATATTCGCCCCGTTGGCAATAGTGCATACGGCAACCCCATTTGCGGTCCAGAGCGTGTTGCCGTTTGAGTCAACTCGCTGCGCGTAAATGTTGCTTGTTCCGGAGCGAGAGTCTCTCCAGGCGATGATAGCTCCCCCGTTCTCATCGTGGACAGCGCGCGGATTACGTTGATTGCCCCCAGCAGTGCAGATGGCGACTCCGTTGGTGGTCCAAAGCGGTGTCCCGTCGGCGCTGATTCTCTGCGCGTAGATGTCGTATTGTCCGGACCTGAGGTCTTGCCAAACCTGTATTGACCCCCCGCATCCGTCGGTGGTGAGATGCACATTGCGCTGGATGTCGGCTACAGTGCAGACAGGCGTTCCATCGGTTGTCCAGCGCGTGGAGGCGGTGCCAGTAATCGGGAGGAGAGAAAGCATGAGGCAGGCGACCGCCAGGATGAGAATGGCTTTTTCCAAGTTTTTTGACAATTGTTTTCCTTTCATGGTTACCTCTTCGCCTTGCGGGCGGGCTTTTGTTTTCTGTGCGTCTTAACATGCCAGCCCGTCAACCGCTAACGGTTTTCACTGAAGAAATCTCACCCCTCTCTTAGCTGTTTCTGATCTGACAAGAATATGGCTAACCCCAAACTCATGTTTAAGCCCCAAGCCCCCGCAAATTCGGTCACGCAAGCCTTGTTGCTCCGAAAGTTTTGAACCTCCGCCTCGATCTCACGCTATGCGGGCTTGAAAGCTTGCTTTTCCTCTTCTCAACACCCGAAGCCCCGGGTGACGCAAAAACTTATATTGAGCCAAAGACGACCATGGTCGTTAAATCCGATTGGTCTTTATATTCGCAAGGGCTTACAGGAGTTGGAATAAACAGCGGGTTTTAAAGAAAGCGCGAATAAAAGTATAAGTGCGTGCGTGGTTTGATTTTGGAGAGGCAAAAGGCACATGGGCTGAAAGAAGAATATGTTTCAAAGTGCTAATACCGCAGGGCACAACTTTTCCTCTCTTGAGCGTTAGCAAGCAATCAATTACCCCGGCTGAACATCATTCTGATTTTAACCCCTATTTCCTCCAACTGCAAATCCGTTGTCACGCAAATAAGGTGCCAGGCGCCATTTTACAAAAATTGGAGGTTTTCGCATTTTGGTGCTTATTTCGGTGCTTCTACCGGGGAAAATGCGATACACCCGTGAATGTCACACACGGTGTCTGAACACTCTGGATATTTTCCTTCAAATAAAAGAATCCCCGCCAAGGGGATGGAAACAAGGAGATTCTGCACCGATCCATCGCACCATTTTTGCAAAAGGTGAATTTTTTGGGTGGGGATGCATGTATCAGAGATATGTGTATCAGAGGAAAGACCTTGGCTGCGCCGCGGAAGCAGGCGTGAGGGTGAATAGCTTTATCGCAAGCCCCTCAATGTAATCAGAACCCCTCATTTTTTTCACGAAACTTGATGGGATGTTTGATTTCCCGCAGTAAGCCCCCGCAATAGCGCCCGCGATAGCGCCACAGCCGGACAGCTCCTTCCCGGCTTTCATGGTTTCGATTAAGCATTTTTCAAAATCAGGGGGAAATCGAACAAACGAGCTAAGCGCAGAGATAAAAGTCCGATGCACTCCTTTCATCTCCTCCGACTCATCGCTGTTCTTTGACTTCTTATTTAAAGCGCCCATATCGGGATTGAAAAATTCTTCATTTAACAGGTGATTTAGTAGACGACTTAAGTACGGGTCATTTTCTTCGACGAAATCGGCAACGCTTTTTACAAGTCTATCCGGTTTTATTTGGTTCTTCTCTCCCAGGCAAATAGATATGGTTTGCGCCACAGCCAGAGCGGCGCCAGTTGAGGCAGTATCGCAATGGGTTATCTCAGCCTGAGCGATTGTGTGCTCAAGCATTTCGTTCTCTTTCTCAAAATACCTCAGGGCAACCGGAACCGCTCTCACCGCCGGGCAGATACCTTCACCTGGAAGCGCAATTTTTTCATACTTCCTTTCCCTGTAGATCGTTCGGCACGCCTCCGCGCAGACATCATCAATTCCCACCGCCTCTTTCACCCCCATGTCGGAATATTCTATATATCTTCCGAATTTGAAGGCGGTGTGAGGAAGGCTGAACCTCCCCGTCTCCACAAGGGACTGAGCCATCACCACCATCATTTGCGTGTTGTGAGTAATCTCAAAAGATTCTTCCCTCAGAGCGGCAGTGAGGCTTCCCTCTTCAATTATTTCCCGGAAAGCCTCCTTTGCGCTGCGCTCGATCGCGGCGCCTGCTGCGTCTCCTATCGCGCAGCCGAGAAGCGCCCCTTTGAAACGGTCAAGAAAATCCACACTTCCCATAGGCAGCTCTCCATATAAACGAAGCTCTCCATATAAAATCCATATATAATTCACAGCTTCATAGCTGCACACGTAATGACAATATTTTATGAATGGAAATGCTTCCTGTCTCCGTATGCGAGCCTCTCAGTTTCCAAATCCCACTTCAACTACCACATTCGGGCACTTCCAGAGAAATTATTCAAGTATTTCTCAAAGATGTCTGGAGAACCCGGTTTAAAACACTGAGTCACACAGAAAAGGGGCATGACCCCTGACCTTGCAAAAGCCCACCGCCGAAAGGCGGCGGTAAAGAAATTCGATGAAAGTATATCATCAACCTCTCAACATAAGATTCCATTGACCTCACTATACTCATTACAGTTTTTGGCTCCCGTTTTGCCTTATCATCTTTTCGTCCGTGTCATTGGCAACTGACAAAGCTTCGAGCTTCACTGGTTGCAAAGACGCTTGGGAGATTGCCCCGCTTAACATAACCCTCGTCACCCCCATCACCCACACCATATAAACCCGTATAAATCATATGAAACTGGAAGGAGAGACCGCTTGCCTTGCTGAAGTACGCACCAGAATAGGCAATTCTGGCAATGCGAGGTTCCAATGAGAGAAAACCCAGCGGGTGCAACGAAAAACGGGGGTATTAGGCTCCTTTTCGACCGCCATCTGAGGCTCGAATTCCGGGGCGCGAAGATAACCACTGACGCAGGCCTTCTGGCGGTTCGGGAGCTGGATGAGATGATGGGCCTCACCGACATGGCCACTGACTTGATAGTAGAGGGCAGGGTCGGCAAGAACATACAGCACCAGATACCAGGACTGCTCAGGCAATCCGTTTACGCTAGGCTGGCGGGATACGAAGATACCAACGACCACGAGAGGCTTTCACGCGACCCTGCGATGAGGGCGGTCATCGGCAAGAGGGCGTTGGAACGGACCGCCGTCAGCTCTGGAACGGTATCACGCTTCGAGACTGACATCCTCACCCAGGAGCAGAACATCGACGCGCTCGCCACTCTCAACAGCGCGTGGGTCTCCAAAATCGTATCGCGCTCATTGGCCAAAAAGGTGGTACTGGACATCGACAGCTCCGAGTCGCCGGTCCACGGAAACCAGGAGGGCTCGGCCTACAACGGCTTCTTTGAATCCACCTGCTACCATCCGCTCTTCTGTTTCAACAACTATGGTGACTGCGAGGGAGCTGTGCTGAGATCGGGTAACGTCCACTCGGCAGATGGATGGCGGAAGTTTCTGGAGCCCATCGTTAAGAGGTACAGGGAGATGGACAAGAAGCTCTACCTGCGGGGAGACGACGCGTTCGCCTCCCCGGACATCTACGAGTACCTGGAGGGCAACTCCATCCTCTACGCCATCAGGCTCAAGGCGAACAACAACCTCTACCAGAAGATAGAGCACCTGATGACCCGACCGGTGGGAAGGCCCTCAAGGAAACCGAAGGTGTTTTTCCACTCCTTCTCCTACCGGGCTGGTTCGTGGAAGAAGTCCCGGCGGGTCATAGCCAAGGTGGAGTTGCATATCGATGAGCTGTTTCCCCGAATCGGTTTCATCGTAACCAACATGACCTCCTCACCCGAGGCCGTCGTCCATTTCTACAACCACAGAAGCACGTGCGAGCAATACATCAAAGAGGGAAAGTACGCCCTCACCTGGACCAGGCTATCGTGCGCTCGGTTTTCCTCCAACCAGGTGAGGCTCGCCCTGTTCGTGCTGGCCTACAATCTGGGCAACTTCCTGCGACGCTTCGCGCTCCCGAAAGAGGTGTCCCACTGGTCGCTTACCAGCATTCAGCTCAAACTCGTCAAGATTGGAGCGAAGATAATATCCCATTCCAGGATGACCATCTTTCAGATGGCTGAGGTCGCGGTGCCGGAGAAGCTGTTCCGGTCGATGCTCTCCAAGATACATCGTCTGGGCAGGGCATGCGCGAGGGCACCGGCGTTGGGATTGTGAACTCTATTGACGGAATTCGACGACCGAAAACAAGGGGCAACTATCACCGGACAACGGGAAGACACAAGACCTGGAAGTGATATGGAGAGGTCAGTCGGCGAACACATGACAGAATCCAGTGAACCGTGCCCGAAAGGTCAAAATCTTGATAACATATCGGCGTTGGAGGCGGCATATGAAGAATATCGGCTTAGGATAATTCTTCACACAGAATGCAAACAGCTCAGGGAAAGTAAAATCCTGAATGCCCGGCGGCATCTTCTCGCCCCTGACCTTAAGTAGATACATCAGCTCAAGACGAAGCCAATGTTTTATCGGGACTTTGGCAAATCCACTGTCTAACTGTGTCTGAAGGGCGATCGATTCAAGGTAGTAGCTGGTGGCGCTGTCTTTCAGGTTCATATTACTGGGGAGCCTCCTGCAGTTCTTCTGCATCGCGTTCTACGTACTGTAGACCGGCCCCGGCTTAGCAGGGAGAGATGCCGCGTGGAGGTTTATCCCTCCCGGTAACTTACATATCCCGGTTACAACTTGTCTGTCGGGAGAAGCCGGCAGGTGCCCGTGACAACCCGCTTGTCTTGCGACATTATCCGCATCCTTACCGGTCTCTGGTATCCCGCGGTCCTGAACCGCGTCGAAAACCAACCGTGCAGCGAAAGGAGTATGCTATCAATGACCGTCCTGTACTTCACTGTCCCCGGCTGCATCGGCATGGCGTTCATGGCGCAGCGTCTTCAGCATGAGGATATGGACGCTGACCGCTACTCCGACCAGCACCAGCAATAGCGTTACATAGATGTTATGAACCAGTAACACCGAAGCGATAATCGTCGCCCATAGAACCGTTATGCTGGCCACCTTGACCCTCATCCTTATCGCCCTGTACGTGACATAGTTGTAAAGGAACGGGCCAAAAAGCCAGTGGTTCATCAACCAGTCATATAGACGTTCTGAGCTGCGGAGGTAGCAGAATGCGGCCAGCAGCAAGAATGGCGTGGTGGGCAGAACCGGCAGGAAGACCCCCACGACTCCCAGTGAGAGCGAGACGGAGCCAGCAACTATATACATGGCCTTCTTCATCATGTTCCTCGCCAGTAGAGGCGGCGTATCGGGCCGGGAGGCACCCTGGCCACCTGCATATCATAATGTTACCTAATATCGGAAATGAATAATCCCAAATAAATCACCCTCATCACTCACACCATCCACATCACCCTCATAACCCTCATCACGCTCATCACCCATATCAACAACACCCCCCTCACCGAACACATCTCCCACTTCACCCAAGCCCACCAGCGCTTTCCCTACCTTTCCATGGGCAATACGACTCACCAGAAAGGTTTCCCGTTCTGATATTATCAGTCGGTCGGGGAAGGCTCTCAGTCGACACCCGCGAGACGGTTATGACAGTCGTGAATCCCCTGCTTGACGAGGGTTTTCGCCCTGCAGGCTCTCAGTCGACACCCGCGAGGCAAGCGGGACAATTATGACAAGGCTTTTCACCCCGCCGGACTTCCCGGCGAATATAATGAGGAATTGAAGAATTGAGGTAAAGCTCGGGATCGCGGTTGATTTCCCAGTCCAGTGACCGGCCAAATCCTGATGAGCTCATTTGCGCCCAAAGGATTTAGGCACATAGTCAGATCAAGTCGTTCTCCTTGGAGGTCATTTCATGGCAAGGAAACAGGATAATTACGAACAGCTTTAAGCCTGTGGACAGGTCAAATGGTTCTCCTGGTGTTTCTCATACGAAGGCATCGGGCTTTTCCTTAGATTTTCCAGGGAGTTTGCGTGGGTTTGCAAAGAGCGGGAGGGTTTTTGAGATAAAAAGCAAAACGACTACTCGTTCATTTTGACTGGACGTGATGCAGATAGAGCGAGATTGCTTTTCAAATTAAAAGCGAAACGGCGAACCGTCTATTTTGACGGGATCGGGTAACAGATAGAGCGGGAGGGCTATCAAATGAAAAGCGAAACGACGACCGCCCAAACGAAAGAAAAATGGCCAATTCCAGAGGAAGGGCTCTGGGGCTTCGCTCACTGCGGTTTCTTCGACACATGGTATCCATGGTCGCATATTTCCTACGAGGAGCGCCTCCTGAGGCTCATTTCGGACATAAAAGAATCCGGGGCCAACAGTTTCCGTCCCCAGATTCACTGGCATCAGGTCGAGCCGGTGATGATAGAGGGGGTTTTTTCTTTAGACGATGCGACAGATGACTTAATTGAGGCCTATTCCAGAGGTGAACTTGATGTACACTGGGAAAAGTATGACCTCATGGTCGATGAGCTTGCGAAAGCGGGACTTGAACCACATCTTGTTATCGCCGCGGCATATACGTTCCAGGTCCCGAACGCTCATATCCGGGGCACATTTAAAAGAGCAACGCCCGACAATATAGGCGCCACCAGATACATCGCCCTGGCATATCTTCATGCGCGCGCCGCTGTGAGAAGGTATAAGGGCAGGGTTCATATCTGGCAGATTGAAAACGAGTTGAACGCCGCTGGCGAAACCCTGCTTGTCGCGCGCTGGAGAAGCGGATCCGCTTGGCTTGACTGGGGTTTTCTCACAGAGCTTATAGATGCGCTGTCGCTTGCGGTAAAACAGGAAGACCCTTCCGCTCTTCGAAGCCACAACTTCTCGCTTCGACCTCTTCTCTGGAGAGACGATATCCTGCGCTGGCGCCAATTTCTCGATATCATCGGAATAGATCCCTATCCTAATTATGTCTTCGGCTTTCCCGAAAGGGGTAAGTCCGTCGGGGGAAAGGTGAGGGATACCGTCTCACTTTCCGCTGGTAAGCCTGTGATGGTGCTTGAAAGCGGATACCCGGTAAGACCAGCAAGAAGGGGGTACAGCGAGGGAAGGCAGGCTGCCTACATCAGAAACGCCATATCCTCCACTTTTGAATCGGGTGGGAGGGGATTTTATTACTATGAGATATGCTCGCCCGAGGGATTTCCAGTGGAGGGTCCATGGAGCGACAAGTTCTTTCAAAGCATTGAGCCATGGTGGGGTCTTGTAGGGAAGGACGACACAAAAAGGCCGGGCTTTTTCCAGTTCAAGAAGACGATAGGGGAAATAAGAAAGCGGCTGCGCGGCGGGACACCGGTTATGGAAACCCCCTGAGCGCAGGATGAAACCGCTCGATAAGACACAACCCAATTGTGATTCTTGAGACCTGCCCACAACCAAAATAACCGGATTGTACACGCTCCCCTGAAGGCGCAATAATTTACAGATTGATTTGCTGAATCGTGATGGTCTTGAACCCAAACCCCCGAAGGTGCGATTCCGCTTGCGCCTTTCACCCCGCGCGGTACTTAAGCCGCGCCCCCGAAGGCGCAATGTTAATATGCAAAGGGGTTGTTGCCCTCATGACCCTAAGTCCATGTCCCCGAAAGATCGACGGGTCTGAAGAGCTCAAAACCACCATCTCGCTTTCTCATTGAGTATGCGTATCCACATCCGCATCCTTGTATAATAGTCTCATGAGAGACGCGATTATGAACATAAGCGAGCTTGAGGAGAAATACGGAAAGCCCTTAGAGATAAGCATGCACCACGAACTCCACACCTTTGAGTTCAACGTGGTCAAGTTCAGCATGCGAAACGGGCGCGAGCATGACGTAACTATGTTCATCAGGAAAAAGGATGAACCGCAGAAGATAGCGGTCATAAGAAAGCACTTCTTTCCCAAGGGCGCTTACAGGGCTCCGAGTGGAGCTGCTCGTCCCAGCGAAAACTTGGAAGAGGGAATAATTCGCGAGACCCTTGAGGAAACGGGTCTGGTGATAGACATAAAGAGGTACCTGCTACGGATAAAGGCTTTGTTCACCTGCCAGGGGAAGAAAATCGACTGGACCACCCACGTGTTCGAGGCTGTGGAAAAGGAGGGCGAACTTCTGCCCCGCGACACCGATGAGATCGAAGAGGCAAGATGGGCCTCCCTCGATGAGGTTCAGGGCGCGATTCGCGAAAAACTACTTGATACAAAATGGGAACTTTTCAAATACAGGGTCGCGCTCACGGATCTTGCCGTGGAGCAGATGGAGGAATCGCAGTGAGATATGAGATAGGTACTTACCGTGTAGGGACTCTTCCTGCTTTCAAGTTAAGCAGACGGAGGAATCGCAGTGAGATATGAGGAGCCTGTATTCCGACCTCCTTGCGAGGCGGATAGCCTGATAATTCAAGCAACCATAGGATGCCCGCACAACCGGTGTAGGTTCTGCGGGATGTACAAGATGAAAAAATACAGGGTTCGCTCTGTGGAGGAGATAGAAGCGGATTTGAGGATGGCAAAACTTGTGTGGTTTGATCCGCCGGGCGTATTTCTTGCCGATGGAAACACAATCGCGATGAGGACCCGGGACCTTGTGCGCGTGCTTGATGCGGCGAGAAGAAACTTCCCCCGCGTAGGCAGCATCACCTGCTACGGAGCGGCAAGATTCATAAGGGGAAGAAAAGTTGAGGACCTCGCCCTTCTGAAGGAGCACGGGCTTAAGCGCATATACATGGGGCTTGAAAGCGGCGACGACGAGATATTGAAGATGGTTGACAAAGGGGCGACCGCCGATGACCATGTGCGAGCCGCCCACAAGGTCAAAGAAGCCGGCATTGAACTCTCCGTTTACGTCCTTGCGGGTCTCGGCGGGAAGGCGAGGAGCAGGGAGCACGCGATAAACACAGCGAAGACCTTAAACAGGATGGAGCCCGATTACATTCGCGTAAGAACCCTGGTCTTGATGCCCGGTTTTCCTATGTATGAGGACCTTTTAAAAGGCACTTTCCAGGAATGCACGGGGCGGGATATCGCCATCGAGAAAAGGCTTCTCCTTGAGAACCTTGACGTGAGCGACTCCGCTTTCTTGAGTGACCATGTTTCCAATTACCTCCCCTTGTACGGGAAGCTTCCCCGCGATAAGCAGAAAATGATTGAATTGATTGACTCGGTGCTGGCCGAAGATGACCCCGCATGTCTTAAGCCTCGAAGAATAACCTCGCTTTGACCCGTTTACCCGTGCTTCAAGGGGCTAATTCTAAAGGGCGGCGCAACGATTTCAGAGTTCTATCCGGTCCGACACGTCGAGTACCATCTTTGAAATACCCGCCTGTTGTTCTCTGGGTTAAGAAGCGAGAAATTCATCAGATTTTGCTGCCCAAATGGGGCAGAGCAAGTTTTCCGAATAGCATTAACATCGGGAAAAGATAAGCCGCTCCTCCGTGAGCGTGGGCAAATGTTCGACAATGACTTGGTGAGCTTCTGGGTTAGCGCCGCTTCCCCGTGAGTGTGGGCAAAGGAAGGGAATTGAAGGTTATTTTACCGTCGCGCTTTTTCACAATAAATTCGTAAGAACTCTTTTCCGTTTAGCGCCTGCGGTAATCTGGGCAAGTCTTGGCGTTTGGTCTTTCCGGGTTTCGGCACGCGTTGGGATAGTCATACATGCAGGTATCGCAAAGCAGCTTCGGAGTGCCAAGTTTTTTTCTTATTTTTAACCAGAAATTTCTCAAAAAACTCATAGCGGTTTTAATTATAACCCCAAACGGTCATCCGGCTTGCGTTGAGCCCAAAAGTTATGAAGGCGTTACCGTTTCTTTGGCGATGCGCTCCTTTTATCAGGACACTTCTGATTAACCTTTTCGTTCCTGTCCAATCTTCGCTGCATTTTGCTGTTGCCGTTCATTTGGCAAATTGTAATCTTACGGAAAGAGTATCATTGAAATGTTCAATCTCCTTTAGCTTTCTTGATACATCTTTCATAGGGGCTAACGGATATGTCAGACCTCATTGGACAATCATCGTTTTGTGGTAGATTAGTCCTTGGAAGCGTCAGGGCGAAATAATGCCCGCTTTTGATCGATATCTTTTCAAATTACGAGAGAGAATATGAACCAGCGACAGGAAAACATGAATATGCCTGATATGTCGGGTGCGAGAAAGATGGATATAGATGTGGTCTTCTTTGATGTTGGTAACACACTTTTCAGAGTCCACCCTTCGATGGAAGAGGTCTGCCGCGAGGTTATTCAGAGTTTCGGATATGACGCGTCTTTCGAAGACATAAGGCGTGGGCTTGAGGCCGCGGATAAGTACTATGAATACAGGTACTGGACCGATGATTCCTTCTGGGCAAATGAGGAGGACGCCTCGAGGATGTGGTCTGAAATGTACGCGCTTATGCTCGAGGTTATTGGGGTTGACGGCGACCGCCAGAAGATGGGACGGGCACTTTATGATACCTTCGGCGCGGGATACAGATGGCGCACTTTTCCTGACGTCGTTCCTGTCTTCGAGACTTTGAGGAGGAGGGGTTACAGGCTCGGTCTTATTTCAAACTGGGATTCGAGGCTTGCCAACTTATGTTTCGACATGGGTCTTGACAGATATCTTGAAAGTGTCGTCTCTTCCGCGAGTGTTGGTCTTATCAAGCCGGATCCGCGAATTTTTTCAATAGCCTGCGAGAGGCTCAAAGTGAAACCTGAAAGAGCCCTTCACGTTGGAGACCATTACTACGCTGACGTGCTCGGGGCAAGGAGCGCCGGCCTTCACCCAGTCTTGATTGACAGGTTTGACAGAAACCCGCACGCGGACGTTCCGGTAATCCACGACCTTTACGAACTGCTTCCCATCCTCGGGATTGAGCGTGCCGGATAAGTTCCGAGAGAAAGAAGTCGCGCCGATGTTACTAAACAAAAGCCCTGATTGTTGCTTATGAAATTTCTTTCTCCTTAAGAACGCTGGCGGGATAGGGAATGAACCTGGCTTAAGGTTTTCATCAAGTGGTTTCACTTGCCGTATTCAATTCCCAGAAGGCCCATTGCATTCTTTCCGAGAATTGCGGCTCTAACGCTAGAGGTTAACCTTGCGCTATCTATCTCATCAAGGTGTCTTCTTATTCTCAAAAGAGGATAGTCGGTTGCAAAAAGTATTCTTCCGGCTCCAGCGATCTCAACACCGATTCGGTATATCTCGGGCCTGTAAAGGAAGGGGGAGGCGGCTGTGTCGTAGTACACGTTTGAGGTAACCTTCGCCACCTCCGGCATCAGTTCATAAAATATAAGCCCGCCTCCCCAGTGTCCGAGGATTGTCGTAACATCTGGAAACTTCTCAAGAAAGGCGTAAACGGAGCGGGGCGTGGTGGGAGTTTTCCCTGGGTAGAAATGCCCAACATCCTCGTTAACATGAAGCAGGATGAATGCCTCCGCCTCCATTGCGGCGTGGACAATCCTTCCCATTGTTGCCTCGCCATCGAGTCTGAAACCCTGGGCATCTGCCGATATCTCCCCGATGCCCCTCAATCCTCCTTGAAAGCAGCGCTCAAGTTCTTTATCGCATGCGCTTCCCGCGACGGGGTTCACGGTGGCAAGACCGATAAGCCTTTCAGGGTATTTACTCACCGCCTCCATCATGTAGGAGTTGTGTTGCCTGCACATGTCAATGCTTTTCCAGGGAAATCCGCAGACAATCGCCTTGTCCACACCCACCTCGTCCATCTCATCGATGAGTTCCTCATAGGTGATCATTTTTGCTTTTGGATCTTCATAAATGAACGCGAATGACGAATCCCTTTTCGCGAACATTCCTCTCCTCTCGATCACTTCCGGAGGAAAGATGTGAGTGTGGGAGTCAATTATCATTTTCATACCTCCATCTTTATTCTCCTAAAATAAAGCGAATCGCAAAACACCGCCTCGTTCGCTTTCTTACCTCTGATATTTTCATCCTCCCTTTGCTAAAAATTCAACAAGGGCAATTTGTGTGATACTTCTGAGGGTGAGAATCTTAACCAAGAAACGTAAAATAGGAAGAGAGACGAACACGGATTTATTGAGTTGGATATGAACGAGCGCGTGCTTATAGTTGATGACGAGCCTAATATCATAGAACTGGTAAGCCTATACCTCAAGAATGAGGGCTACGAGGTTCTATTTGCTGAAAACGGAGAGGAAGCGCTCGACCTGTTTTTCGCGAACCCTCCGGATATCCTGATTTTAGACATAATGCTTCCTGACATAGACGGGCTTGAGATCTTGCGGAAAATAAGGAAAGAATCGCAAGTGCCCGTAATAATGCTCACCGCGAAAGAATCCGAGGTTGATAAAGTTGTGGGGCTCGAGCTGGGGGCTGATGACTACCTGACGAAACCCTTTAGTCCCCGTGAACTTGCCGCTCGCGTGAGAGCTGTTTTGAGAAGGAGCAGGGCTTTCGAGCAAAACACATGCGACGTGATAGAAACGCCAGGTCTCAGGATTGACCCCATGAGGAGAACGGTAGAAATAAAGGGCGCGAAAAAGGGCAAGAAGAGCGTGAACCTTACCGCGACCGAGTTTGACCTCCTTTACTTTTTCGCCTCGAACCCGGGAATTGTCCTCACAAGAGAGCGCCTCCTTGAGAGGGTGTGGGGATATGACTGGGCGTGCGACACAAGGACCGTTGACGTGTACGTGAGGCACCTTCGCGAAAAGATAGGCGATGACGCTCAGAACCCGAGATTCATTGAGACGGTTAGGGGCGTCGGATACAGGTTTAAGTGGGGAGAAAATGCTTAAAACCCTCCGCTCCCGGGTCATAGTCTCTTACTTTGCAGTCGTGTTGGTCTCGCTTATTCTGGCGGGAATCGTCTTCGTGTTTTTCCTTGCGAGGTACACGGTTCAGAGGGAAAAGGAGGAGTTCAGCGCGCAAACCCTTGCCGTAAGCGAGCAGGTTAGAAGAGTGGTGGAGTTCATAGACCGGAGGGAGCCTTACAACCAGGAGAGACCTTTAGGTTTTTTGGGAACTGACGTGATTCTTCTTAGAGGCATCCTGATTGCATCCTCGCGCATAGTGGGCGCGGAGCTTTTGGTCTGCTCGGAGACCGGAAGGATCATAGCCAGAACCCCCAGGCTTCCGTTCAGGGAACGTTTAAGCGGCGTGGTAATTGACCCCGAATTTCTTCAAAGCGGCAAAGTGATGGTCACGGAAAAGTCCTTGGATAATGGCGGCGGCGAATACCTTATTGCCGCCGCACTGCTGGAAGCGCAGAGCAATGAGAAATATTTCGTTGTGGCGGTAAAGCCTATTAAAGAGCTCGGTTCCCCGTTGGGACGCCTACTTATATATCTCTTTGCCGCAGGTCTGATCTCAACCGGTCTTTCCATGGCGCTCGGCATATACTTATCGGGCATGCTCAGCCGTCCCATCCGCACGGTTGCCCGGGCGGCGCGGAAAATGGCTTCCGGGGATTTCGACCAGCGGGTGGAGGTAACCGGTTTCAGCGAGTCAAGGGAACTTGCTCGTGACTTTAATCTGATGGCGGAAAGAGTGAAAACCGCATACGAGCGCCAGCGCGGTTTCGCTGCCAACGTATCGCATGAAATCCGCACGCCGCTGACGAGCATCAGAGGGTTTGCCCAGTCGCTTTTGGATGGCGTGAGCACAAGCGAGGAGGAGAAGAAAAGGGCTCTTGAGGTAATCGAAAGCGAGAGCGCAAGGCTTGAGAGAGTTTTAAAAGACATCCTGCTGCTCTCTCAGATTGACGCGGGAGAACTCGCGACAAACAGGAGAGTTTTTGAGGTTTCCGATCTCCTCTGCAGGATGGAAGTTATCTACGGCGGTATCGCGGAGGCGAAAGGGGTTGAAATGATAATAAAAACACCCGATCCCCCCATTAAGGTCAACTCGGATCCTGACAGGATTGAGCGTATTATTGGAAATCTCGTTGACAATGCGATCAAATACACCCCGGAGGGAGGCACTGTAACCTTTTCTGCCACGAGTTCAGACCGTGGAGTTTGCATTTCAATGAAGGATACAGGTCCCGGCATCCCCAGAGATCGGATGGAGCAAATCTTTGGGAGATTTTACAGGGGTGAGGAAAACCGCGACGAAGGTTTTCACGGAGCGGGTCTGGGTCTTGCGATATCAAAGGAACTTGCGGAGACTCTGGGGTGCATCCTAACAGTCGAAAGTGCTGAGGGAGAGGGAGCGGAATTTACTCTAATCATACCCCTTAAGGACGTCGTGGTTAACGATTAGCGCCTTTTTCGTGCGCGAACCGCCTGTCGGTTGAGGTCTCAAGTGGTATCGCGTAAGGTCGTTGTTTGGAAACGCGGTCGCGTGAACGGAGGTCGCAAAAGGTAATGCCTGAAGAAAGAAAACGCGTGGAAAGACCGAGCTGGGAAGAGTATTTTCTTCGCATCGCAATCGTGGTCTCAGAGCGCTCGACATGTCTGAGAAGGCAGGTCGGCGCTCTTATAGTGAGTGAGAGGAGAATTCTCACAACAGGCTACAACGGCGCGCCCAAAGGTCTTGCACACTGTAGCGAACTTGGGTGTTTAAGGGATAAATACGGTGCGGAATCGGGGCATATGCATGAGTTTTGCCGGGGCCTCCACGCCGAACAAAACGCGATTATTCAGGGCGCCCTCTACGGGGTTTCGCTTGATGGTGGGGAACTGTACAGCACTCACCAGCCCTGCGTATTGTGCACGAAGATGCTTATATCAGCGGGGATAAAGGCGATATACTATCGCGAGCCTTATCCAGACGAGCTCGCCTTCGAGATGCTGAAAGAGGCTGGGATAAAGAGCGTGAGGATTGAGATTTGAGGTCATTGTCAAGGGTTGACTGGTTCTGCTTAATGCCATGAAAGAGTTCTTTATATCATTCGGCGCAGCTTTCGTGGTGACCATTTTCTTGACACCGTTAGTCCGCCGTCTGGCCATTAGAATAAACGCCGTTGACGTTCCGGAGGAAAAAAAGGTTCACGAGTCCCCAACGCCTACCCTCGGTGGAATAGCTATTTTCTCTGGGGTAATCGCGGGGTTTCTCGTTTATTTCGCCATCTCAGATTACAAAATCTCCGCAGACATCATAGGCATCATGATTGGCGCGCTCGTCATACTCATATGCGGAATCATTGATGATATCAGACCGCTATCACCCCCGGCCAAAGTTTTCGGACAAGTGCTTGCGGCCGGAATCCCTATAATCATGGGCGTGCAGATTCAGTCCATGTACATTCCGGGTTTTTCCATCGTGTCTTTCTCAACCGAGTTATCCGTCGTGATATCACTTATCTGGATTATCGCTTTCATGAACGCGATAAATCTCATAGACGGTCTGGATGGACTTGCGGCCGGCATCACATGCATAGCGGCGGCCTCAATCTTCTACTACTCGACCAGGGTTGGCGTGATAGGCGTTTACGTTGAGGCGGCGTTGATATCAATTGTGCTTGCTGGAGCCACGCTCGCTTTCCTCCGGTACAATTTCAACCCGGCAAGCATTTTCATGGGGGATTCGGGAAGTATGCTCCTTGGCTTTTTGCTCGGCACATCGACGATTCAAGGTATGCTCAAAAGCGTCGCCGCCACAGCGCTTTTCATTCCTCTCATAGCACTCGGCATCCCTTTGCTTGACACGGGGATGGCTGTCATAAGAAGGGCGTTTAAAGGGGCGGCGATAACTAACAGGGATAAAGAGCATCTCCATTACCGCCTCATGGCGATAGGGCACTCACACAGGAAAGCCGTCTTGATACTTTATTTCTGGACAGCGCTATTGTGCGTGGCAAGTCTTATGGTAAGATTCATGGCTTCGAGCGTAAAGCTCTGGCTTGTTCTTCTTCTTGCTTTCGGGATCGGGTTTGCCCTGACAAGCTACCCGAGGCTTCATGCGGCGCCCGCAAAGAAAGGCAAGCACCGGGTGCGCAGGAAAAAGAATGGGAATGGTGAGTGAGGCTTGAACGAAAAGCGAAAGGCAGGGGGTCTTTCTGCGGCGGGAATCATCCTAAGGATGGCGATTACTCTTTTGGCGTTCGTCTTTTTGGGCGACCTCATCGACAGGACGCTTCGCACCCCTCCCTGGTTCCTCGTGGCGGGTATAATCGTTGCCGTATTTGTCATAATTGCTGATTTGATGCGTAGAGCGAAGGGAAAGCGATGGGGAAAGCGATAAGTTCGACAGGTGAAGAGTTAAAAAGAAACTTCGCGAAATCACTGACGCGGTCCATGGTTATTTCCGCCGCTATAATCTGCCCGATTGCGCTTGCCATATCCGGCGTGGTTGTTAAATGGCACGGGATTGCTAGCGCGGCGGTTGGGCTTGCTATCGCGGGCGCTCATTCAATTCTTGCTTTGAGGATTGTACTGTGGGCTTTGCAAAAGCCCCCGCAAATGCTTCCCACGCTTCTTCTGGGCAGTTACGCCTTAAGGATGGTGATAATAGGGGTGGTCTTGTACGCTGTTCATTTCATAAAAGCGCTTAACATGATATCGCTTCTTTTAAGTTTTCTCGCGCTTTATGTCGCACACATCGCCTCAGAAATGGTTTGCGCCTGGAAATCCTTTGGGTTTGCCTCGTTACCGCCCAAAGATAACGGGCAGGCCTAAGATCTTGCGAGATTTGTTTAATCTTTCAGGCAACAAACGCGATTGAGTATATCAGAGGAAAGCGAACGTAGAATATTGCGAGATTTTCTTAATTTTTCAGGCCCAATATTCAATCTCGTCAAACCAGAATTAAACGTGCGTGGAATCTTGCGAGATTTTTTAATTTTTCAGGAAAGGAGTCATAAATATCTATAAAAGCGCGCATTTAACCCCCGTAGGCTGTGATAGAATTTCGCAGCATCAAGTTACAGGTATTGAAAGCTTTTGACATCTTCAAGGAGGTATCCGAAATGGAGATTAATAAGGTTTTCGTGGTTGGCGCCGGGCTCATGGGCAGCGGTATAGCTCAGGTTACAGCCCAAGCGGGTTACAAAGTCACCATCAGGGATCTCAACGATGAAATTCTCCAGAAGGCGGTCGATAGCATTAAGTGGTCGCTTGAGAAGTTTGAAAGCAAGGGAAAGATATCAAAAGAAGATGTGGAAAAGACAATCGCTAACCTTTCAACAACTACCGAAATTTCTGATGCGGCTGATGCTGATCTGGTGATAGAGGCTGTGTTTGAGAATCTACAGTTGAAGAAAGAAGTCTTCGGTGAACTTGATCGAGTGACCAAACCCGAGTGCATCCTTGCCACCAATACCTCGGCAATTTCCATCACCTCGATTGCCGCGGCTACCCAGAGGCGGGACAAGGTCGCGGGCATGCACTTTTTCAGCCCGGTTCCTCTAATGCGGCTTTGCGAAATCATCAAGGGACTTGAGACTTCCGAGGAAACGGTCAAAGTGATCGAGGAGTTCGTACGCTCGATTGGAAAGGAACCGGTAATGGTTCAGAAAGACGTTGCAGGCTTTATCGCTAACAGGATTGGTCTTGCCTCAACCGTTGAAGCGATAAAGCTCGTGGAAGCCGGCGTGGCAACGCCCGAGGATGTGGACAAGGCTATGAGACTGGGTTTCGGTCATCCCATGGGTCCTTGCGAAACTGCCGACCTCACCGGGATTGACGTGTTGATGCACGCACTCGAAGCCATATACAACGAGACTCAGAATGAGAAGTACTGGCCGCCCGAACTGATGAGAAGAATGGTTACTTCAAATCTTCTTGGACGGAAGACCAAGAAAGGCTTCTACGATTACTCGTCTGGAAAGCAGGAATCTTACTGGAAACTCTAATTTCTAAATGGTTTAAGCAAATAGAATATATGTAAACCTTTGGGTGAAAAAAATGCCCTTCACCTCAAGTTATTTTCTATAACTTGGTGTTTGATGAGGGCAAAGGCAGTCTTGTTGTAGCAAACGGGGGTGCATTCACTTGAGCGGTGCCATGTTTGAAGGTGTTTTTGTCCCGAACGTCACTCCTTTCAAGGGAGGGGAGGTGGATGAGGCAAGCTTGAGGCGGCTTGTGGATTACCTCATAGACAACGGCGCGACTGGTCTTGTCCCTTGCGGGACTACCGGCGAGAGCGCGACACTATCGCACGAGGAGCACATAGAGGTAATCCGTATTGTGGTAGACCAGGCTAAGGGACGCGTTCCCGTGATCGCGGGCGTGGGCACCAACGATACCCGGGAGACCATAAAACTCATGGAAAAAGCCGAGGAAATAGACTGCCAGGGCTATCTCGTGGTCGGTCCCTACTACAACAGACCAAGCCAGGAGGGAATAATTGAGCATTACAGGGCAGTATCGGACGTGACCGAAAGACCGATAATTATATACAACATACCCGCGCGAACAGGCAGGAACATAGAGGTAAAGACGATCGCCGAACTTTCCCAGATACCAAACATTGTCGGAGTAAAGGACGCAAGCGGCGACATCAACCAGACAATGAACCTGATAGCAAGGACAAGCAATTTCTCCGTGCTCTCAGGTGAGGACCACTTAATGTTTTGCCTCTGTTGCCTCGGGGGGCACGGCGGCATCATGGCGAGCGCTCACGTGCTTCCTGATTCGTTTTTGGGTATATACAAAAATGTCAAGGAGGGCAATATCGAGGAGTCTCGGAACCTGCATTACCGACTGCTTCCCCTGGTGAGGGTCATGTTCAAGGAGCCAAATCCTGCGCCGGCAAAAGCGGCAATGAAGCTTCTGGGGATAATTGATTCCGATGAATTGAGGCTGCCTTTGATGTCGGTTTCAGCTGCATGCAGGGAGGACATAGCGGGTGTCCTTCATGGACTCAAACTGTTGTGATTCTGCTTTTTTGGCGTCGCGACTTGAGTAGGTTTTCCGCTTTCAGGAATTTCCGCAAAGGAAAGCGAGATTTTAAATTAAGAGGAAATTGAAAGAAGCGGCGTATTACGAAAAACTCGAAGACGGAAAGGTGCAATGCCACCTTTGTCCCAAAGAGTGCGTCATTGTTGATGGAAAGAAGGGATTCTGCCGCGCCCGCACCAACCTTGAGGGTACCCTTTATTCCGATATCTATGAGCACATCCTTGCATGTAACCTGGACCCCATCGAGAAAAAACCTCTCTACCACTTCCACCCGGGTAAACCGATTCTCTCTGTTGGAACCAAAGGGTGCAACCAGCGCTGTGATTTCTGTCAGAACTGGGAAATGATTGAAACAGACGTGAGCGGAACTTACATCACCTCAGACGAGATCGCGGCGATGGCCGACAGGGGAGGCTCGGTGGGCGTCGCATACACTTACAACGAGCCCCTCATATGGTTTGAGTTCGTCCTTGAATGCGCCGAAAAGGTGAGAAAGAGGGGTCTTTTAAACGTGCTTGTGACAAACGGATACGTTAACAGAGAGCCTTTAGAGGAGCTCCTCCCCTTTATCGACGCCATGAACATAGACGTGAAATCCATGGAGCCTGCATTTTACGAGAAGATATGCAAATCGAGTCTGGATCCGGTTCTTGAGACTTGCAGGCGCGCCAAGAAGAGCTGCCACATCGAGATTACGAACCTTTTAATACCCGGCCTGAACGATTCGGACGAGTTAATCGGAAGACTTGTGGAATTCGTTCTGGAACTGGGTAGGGACATCCCCCTGCATTTCTCGGCTTATTACCCGTGCTACAAGATGAAAATTCCGCCCACGCCCTTTAAGTCCCTGCTCAGGGCATACGAGATAGCCAGAGAGAAACTTGATTATGTTTACCTGGGGAATGTCAGAACCGAACAGGGGGGACTCACTGTTTGCCCATCATGCGGGAACGTCGTTATAGAAAGGGATGGATATATAACGAGGAAGACGGGTCTTGAGGGAAGTGCGTGCAGCGCTTGCGGGGCACGGCTGCCGATCACGGTATAGTTGGCATAGCTTTTGAAGTGGTTCTGGAGGTCGTCTGGAAAGGTCAGTAGAGTTGCGGCGGGGTGATTTTGATGAAGAACGTAATTCTTGAAAAAATCAGGAAAGATAGTTCTGAGGAGATGCCTCGAATGGAGGAAATAGTCGCGCGCATGGCTTTCGCGCTTCTCGCCGGGATATTGAGGCAGTGGGTCTATAAGAGGCGCTTGAAGGAAAGGGAGCGAAAAAAAGCGGAGAGGAAAATAATAAAACTGAAGAAGAAGGGAAAGGAGATTCCAGAGGACCTTACAGAAGAAGCGAAGAAAGGACTTGGCAGGCGCGGCAGGAAGAAGTTTGAGCGGAGGCTCGAGGAAGTCAGCGTTGAGAAGAGGAAATTTATAAATAAGAAGCTTTTGGCGGTTGTGCTTTTTGCGCTCGCAGTTGGCGTGGTTGTGCGCTTGAGGAAAAAGTGAGACTCGTTTCGACCATTATAAAAATTTCTGAGGTGGTTTTAGAGGCTCACATAATGCAATAATAATCCGAACGCAGTTTGAGCGATTAGAGTTCGCTAACCAAACAAGGGGAATCAAGTATTGGAGATTTTAGTAGAGGAGAAAGAGGGATATCATACGGTTACTCCTGTTGGGGAGCTCGACATATATACCGTTCCTCTTTTTCGAAAAGTCATTTTGAAGGTCGAGGGCGACCTAAAGAAAGGAGTTATCCTCGATTTGAGTCAGATGAGTTTCGTTGATTCAAGCGGCATAGGCGCGTTGATTGAAACTTATCAGAAGATTACCTCCAAGAATGGCGAGATAGTTTTCATCCTCGATAACCCGAGAATAATGAAGATTTTCAAATTAGTTAAGCTCGACAGAGTATTTAAGATTTTTCCAAATCTGGGTCAGGCGCTCCAATCCATTGGAGTTTCGAGGGGATACATTGACGAGGAGTTTTTCTCTGACATCACTTAAGTGAGCGGTTCAAACGTGCGCGAGTACAAAATTTCATTAGACTTACCTTGCAGCAAAAAATCCCTCCTAAGGGCAAGGTGGAGGACCCTCGAGTTTGCCAGGAAACACGGCTTTGAGAAAGAGGCCGATGACATAACTCTTGCCGCGGAAGAGGCTTTGAAGAACGTTATTCAGCACGCTTGTCCTCCCGACAACAAGATGCATCTTGAGATGGTTGCTAAAGGGGACGTAATGGTGGTCGAAGTTTCTGATGCCGGCCACGGGTTTAACCTTGAGGCTTACGAATGCAAACCCCATTCGCCTTATGACCTTTGTGGCAGGGGGATACAAATAATGCGAGGCCTTATGGACCGGGTCTCGATTGTTAGCGACACCGACGGGACTGTTGTGAGGATGGAAAAGAAGAAGAGAGTGGAAAGGGAGGACATCAGGGAACAGTCCGGTGGGTGATATGCGGGTGATTTCTGTTGACTGTTTATATAGGAACGGCGGGATTCAGTTATAAGGACTGGATCGGAACATTCTACCCTCAGGGCACAGCGCAGCGTTCGATGCTCGAGTACTATTCGAAAGAGTTTCCGGTGGTCGAGGTCAATTCGACCTATTATGCGATACCCAGGCCGGAAGTCATGCACGCCATGGCGAGGCGCGTTCCTCGCGGGTTCCAGTTCACCATTAAGGCTAACAGGGAGATGACTCACGAGATCGACCCTTCATCTGATGTTTTCGAGCGTTTCAAAAGGGCGATCAGGCCGGTCATTGACCACGGCAAGCTTGGATGCGTTCTCGCGCAGTTCCCTTGGGCTTTCAAGAACACTCGTGAGAATAATGATTATCTGAAGGTTCTCGCAAGCAACCTCAAGGGCGTGAATACGGTGGTCGAGTTCAGGAACAGTCAGTGGGAGACCGATCAAACTTTCGAGCTTCTCGGGGAACTTAGTCTTGGTTATTGCTGCGTGGATGAGCCGAGGTTGCGCGGTCTTGTGTCTCCCAGGGTGGCGGTGACCGGGAGCGTGGGCTATGTCAGGTTTCACGGACGCAACTACGAGACATGGTGGGATAAGGAAAGGGAATCCTGGGAGCGCTATAACTACCTTTACTCCGAGGAGGAACTGTCCGAATGGGTGCCGAAGGTCGAGGAGATAGAGAAGAAGGCGGACAGGGTTTATGTGATATTCAATAATCATTACAAGGGTCAGGCACCGACTAACGCGCGAATGTTTGAAAAGATGCTCGAAAGCGTTCTCGGTGAGCGCGTCGTAAGGACCGATACCGGCGAAAGAGAGCTCTTCGAGTGATTATTTAGCGCAAGCCGCGCTCCCGAAAACATCATTTTGGTTTTTCCGATTTGGTTACACGGAATCTTTCACACAGGTTGTTCTATCACACTGGGACCGAGAGTATCATGTTGGTTTTTACCGATTTGGTTGGGATACGTTAACACTCGTTGGCGAGATAATTATTCGGCCCCTGCAGCTCTGTTGGCGTTTTTCCGCTTTTATCGTTGGGCGTGACGGGCTTGTGAGCCACTGGCTGAACCCACAAATCATGTTGGTGTTCTTCCTCTGTTATCGTCTGTTCCTAAATCGGCGCACTTCAAATGTTGGAGCAGTAATACTTTTTGTTTTTGACGGGGCGTCGGCGTTCATATGATTAATTTAGAGATTTCCTCTAACGATTTTTTGTCTCTTTCTAAAGATTGCAAGCGGGCAAGATTCTTTTAAAAAGTATCGATTATACGGCTTGAATGTAGGTTATTGTTGGAATATCATTCTCTTTGTGGGGGAGTGCCCGAGTGGTTAAAGGGGGCGGACTGTAAATCCGTTGGCGCAGCCTACGCAGGTTCGAATCCTGCCTCCCCCACCAAAGTGAGGAGAAACGACCTCCCGAACTCACCGAGGCAGGTGAGAACCTGCGGTGGGTCCCCAATCAACGCGCAATCCGTTAAGCATTGATGTTCCAAACGAGTACTCTACATCAAACTCTTTTGAGCATGAGCCCTTACTATCGATGGAACTCGAAGACTCCAAGCGGTGATTGGGGTGGTTCGAATCCTGCCTCCCCCACCAAAGTGAGGAGAAACGACCTCCCGAACTCACCGAGGCAGGTGAGAACCTGCGGTGGGTCCCCAATCAACGCG
>OGCI01000560.1_pt1 | contig 40516 bp, 37 predicted proteins | sample 1570021 | NCBI WGS metagenome assembly OGCI01 (sample SAMN06264664, study PRJEB24512) | hot springs metagenome | isolation source: Hot spring water | place: South Africa: Tshipise | collected 2015-06-21
GGTCCCATCGTCCAGAGGCCTAGGACGCCGGGTTCTCAGCCCGGAAACAGGGGTTCGAATCCCCTTGGGACTGCCAAAAACGTACCGCGGGGCTGGACACCTGTCCGGCCCCGCTTTCGTTTATCCCACCCCTTAGATCCCCCGACGGATCACATGACCTTCCCATCCTCGATCCTGCCCAGGGCCCTAAGCTGGAGCGCCAGCATGACGCCGGTGATAATGGCGGAGATGAGATCCGACAGGGGGTAGACCAGCCAAACCCCCTTGAGCCCCATGGCGGGGGGCAGCACCAGAAGGAGCGGGATGAACAGGAGCACCTGCCTGGAGAGGGACAACACGAAGGATTTGAGCCCCTTGCCCATGGCCTGGAAGACCCCGGTGCCCGCCACCTGGAACCCCACAACCGGGAAGCCAAGCCCCATGGTCCTCAAGGTCCTCTCCCCGACCCCTATCAGGGCCTCCTCGGGGGTGAAGAGGGAGAAGATCTCCCTGGGGAAGATCATCATCAGGACGAAGGCCAGGGTGGACAGGCCCGAGGCCATGAGAAGCGACAGCTTTATGGCCCTGATGGCCCGATCCATCTTCCCCGCCCCATAGTTGTACCCCAGGATGGGCTGCAGCCCCTGCCCGACCCCTATGATGGGCATGAAGGCCAGGGAGACCACCCGGTTCACCACCCCAAAGGCCGCCACCGCGTCACTGGACCCGTACCGCTGAAGGCTCCGGACCACCAGGGCCACCACCACCGCCGAGGCCCCAAGCCGGACGAACTCCGACGACCCCACCCCGAGGATCTGCCTCAGCACCCCCCAACGGGGCACCAGGTGACGGACCCCTATGGAAAGCATCCTGCCCCCCGACAGGGCAAAGTGGACCATGAGCCAGACCACCATCACCCCCTGGGATATGACCGTGGCCAGCGCGGCCCCCCTGACCCCCATGCCCAATGGGAATATGAAGACATAGTCCAGCACCACGTTGGTCCCCGCGGAGACCAGCATGGTGGCCATGGCCAGCTTGGCCCGCCCCTGGGCCCTGACGGTGCTGTTCATCCCTATGCCCGCCATTATGAGGGGAAAGCCCCATATGATCACCTCAAGATAGGCCCTGCCGTGGGGCAGGACATCCTCAGAGGCCCCCATGAGGCCCAGGATCTGCCCCAGGGCCAGGTGACAGCCCACCGCCATGATCAGACCGAACGTCCAGGCGAACCACATCAGGTTGCCAAAGGCGTAGCGGGCGGTCTCACGATCCCCCGCCCCGATGCTCCGGGACACCAGGGACGACCCCCCGACTCCCCCCATGGTGGCGAAGGCCATGGCTAGGAACTGCACCGGAAAAGCCATGGCGGTCCCTGCCAAACCCAAGGGCCCAACACCCCACCCTATGAAGAGGGCGTCCACCATGTTGTAGGTGGCCTGGACGAACATGCCCACCATGGCGGGCAGGGACAGCCTCATGAGAAGCCGCCCCACCGGTTCGCTACCCAAAAACTCGCTTCCCCGAAAAGACAAGAAGATACCCCCGCTTCACTCCAAGACTCGCAACCTATAAACCAAGGCCCGGTCATTATACCAACGGTCTTTTAAATGACCCACGGTCACAAACCCCACCGCTAAAGGGGGCCCCGCTGGAGCCCCCGACCCTACCTCCCCTTGTTCCTGCCGGCCCCGCCGGGGCGCTTGCCCCTAGGACCGTTGTCCCTTGGACCCCGGGGGCGCCCTGCGGGCCCCGGACCGCTCCGGTCCCGCTTGCCCGGGCCCTCGCCCCGGGGCCGGTTCCCCTCCGGCGCGGACCTTCCCCCTGCGGCGGGCTTTTTATGTCCTCCCCTGCGGGATCCGCCGGAGTCGCCACCCCTGGCCTTTCCGCCCTCCCCCTTGGAGGCCGAAGCCTGCCGGCGGCCCCCCTTGGGGCCCCTGTCGGGCTTCGAATCCCCCGCAGGACCTGGGGCCTTGGGGGCCTGCTCGCCCCCCCTTTGGCCCCCCTGGGGGCTGGCCTCCTGGATCCCAGGGGACACCTGGCGCCGGAGCTGCCCGCAGGCGCCTCCCACGTCGGAGCCCTTGCTCTGCCTCATGGCCACCGGGTAGCCCATGGCGGTCAGCAGGTCCCCGAAGGCCCTGACCCGGAAGGGCGGCGAGGGCCTGAAGCGCTGATCCCCCACGCAGCTGCCGGGGATCAGGTTTACGAAGGCGGAGAGCCCCTTCAGGTACTCCCCCAGCTGCCTGGCCATGGGCACCGAATCGTTCACCTGGTCGAACAGGGAGTACTCTATGGTTATCCTGTCACCGGTGATCTCCTGGTACTCCATGAGGGCCCTCTTGAGCTCCTTCAGGGGGTACTGGGCGTTTATGGGGACCAGCTGGTCCCTTAGCTCGTCGTTCGGGGCGTGCAGGGATACCGCCAACCTAACCCCCAGCCCCTCCCGGGCGAGGTTAAGTATCCCGGGGATGATCCCGCTGGTGGAGACGGTGATGTGTCTTATGCCCAGCCCCCTCATCTTGGGGTGGTTCAGGTTCCTTATGGCCCCGATCAGGTTGTGGTAGTTAAGCATGGGCTCCCCCATCCCCATGAAGACCAGGTTCTTTATCTCCCCAAGCCGGGCCTCCATGGCAAGAAACTGGCCCACCATCTCCCCCACGGTCATGTTCCTCTCGAACCCCGACTGACCGGTGGCGCAGAAGGGACAGCCCAAGGGGCAACCCACCTGGGTGGACACGCAGGCGGTGATCCGCCCCGGGTGCCATATGGCCATCGACTCCACCGAGGACCCGTCGAAGTCGAAGAGGAACTTCTTGGTCCCGTCCCTGCCGGAGGCCCTCATGCCCAGCATCTTGGGCAGCCCCACCCGGAATGCCCCGTCTAGCCTATTCCGCAACTCCAACGACAGGTCGCTCATCAGCTGGAACTCGAAGACGTGCCGTCGGTAGAGCCACCCACAAACCTGATCCGCCCGGAAGCGCTTCTCCCCCAGGGCCTCCATCTCCCTGACCCAATCCTCGTAGGATAGGGACAGGGCATCCATCTTAGACATCTCTCATCCTCCAAACTGCTCGATATGAGCCATCACCGGGCCTCCACCCAGGGCTCCCTCATGGAGGTGTAGAGGGGGAAGGCCAGGCTCATCTCCTTCACCTGGCCAGCCAGCCTCTCCAGCTCCTGATGGTTGTCCCTCAAGGCGATGGCCCGGTCTATGATCTCCGCTATGGTCCTCATCTCCCCCCGACCCAAGCCCCGGGTGGTCAGCGCGGCGGTGCCCAGCCTTATGCCGCTGGCAACCATGGGCTTCTCCGGGTCGAAGGGGATCATGTTCTTGTTGCAGGCTATGCCGATCCGATCCAGGAGGACCTCCGCCTCCTTGCCGGTGATCCCCTTGGAGCGGAGGTCCACTAGTAACAGATGGTTGTCGGTCCCGCCACTCACCAGCCGGAAGCCCCGATCCATCAGGGCCTCCGCCAGGGCCTTGGCGTTAAGGACCACGTTCCGGGCGTACTCCTTGAAGTCCTCCCTCATGGCCAGGTGGAAGCAGACCGCCTTGCCCGCCATCACGTGGACCAGGGGCCCACCCTGGATGCCCGGGAAGACCGTCCTGTCCAGCTGAGCGGCGTACTGGGACCTGCACAGCACCAAAGCCCCCCTGGGCCCCCGCAGGGTCTTATGGGTGGTGGTGGTCACGAAGTCCGCGTGGGGAACCGGGCTTGGGTGGACTCCCCCCGCCACCAGCCCCGCTATGTGGGCCATGTCCACCATGAGGACCGCCCCCACCTCCTGGGCGATCCGGGCGAAGGCCTCGAAGTCTATGAACCGGGGATAGGCGCTGGCCCCCGCCACGATGACCCGGGGACGATGCTCCAGGGCCAGCTGGCGTACCTGGTCGTAGTCGATGGTCTCCGTGTCGGGCCTGACCCCGTAGCCCACCACGTTGTATATGAGCCCCGTGAAGTTGAGCGGATGCCCGTGGGACAGGTGCCCCCCCTGGTCCAGCTTCATGGCCAACATGGTGTCCCCGGGCTTCATGACCGCGAAGTAGACCGCCATGTTGGCGGTGGTCCCCGAGTGGGGCTGCACGTTGGCATGCTCCGCTCCGAAGAGCTCCTTGGCCCGGCGGATCGCCAGGTCCTCTATCTCCTCCACGAACTCGCAGCCCCCGTAATACTTCTTGTGAGGGTAACCCTCCGCGTACTTGTTGGTGAGAATGGACCCCTGGGCCTCCAGGATGGCCCGGGGAACGAAGTTCTCCGACGCGATCATCTCCAGGCCAGCCCTCTGCCTGCCCTGCTCCCGAACCATCAGACCGTAAAGGTCCCCGTCCACCTTCCCTATGGAAGCCTCGAAGTCCGCCCCACTCATCTCTGATCACCCCCATGGTCTTGTACATCTGGAGATAGGATTATAATATAATAATCCTAATTTGCGGTGAAAAAGGAGGAGCACTAAAAGATGATCCACCGGAGATCCTTCAGCTTCCCCTGGGGCCCGTTGACCCTGGGGATCCTGCTTCTGCTCGCCCCCCTGGGGGGGCTGCCCGCCATGGGGGTGGCTTTCCTGCCCTCGGACCACCAGGGCTACATGATATACAAGGGCCCCAACGGCGCCCAGAGCTACCGGATATACGTGAGCTCCAAGGGGGTAAGGATCGATGCCCAGGGGGCGGTGGACATATACAGGCCGGACCTGGGGGTGGTGTGGCGCCTCAATGGGGGGGACAAGACCTACCAGGAGCTAAGGTACCAGGACCACCCGGGCTACTTCTCCCTGGACGGGGTGCCGGGCACCACCGGGGAGTCGTACCTGGGGGAGGAGCTGGTGGGGGGCGTCCGGTGCTCCAAGTTCCTGGTGAGCAGGACCGTGGGAGGGATCCGGGAGAACCTGGTCAAGTGGGTCAGCTCCAAGACGGGGCTCCTGGTAAAGGTGGCGGACCGGTACAACCGGTGGAGCATGGAGATAAGGGACATCAAGGAGGGGCCCCTGCCGGAGGGGCTCTTCCAGCTGCCCAAGGGGTACGTGAAGGCGGAGGGGTGAGGAAGCGGGGGGCCCACTGGCCCCCCGCTTAGCTTACAGCCTAGAAGCCCCCCACCAGTATGCCCAGCACCAGCACCGCCACGGAGGTCAGGACGAAGACGTACTTGGCGTGGAAGGACCACCAGGCCCCCAGCTTCCTGGCCGCCCCCCGGTTAACCTGCTCCCGAGCCCGGTCCGCCCCGTAGAACCAGAAGAACACCACCGCGGAGAGCACCGCCCCCAGGGGTACCACGTAGGTGGTGACCAGATCGGCGAAGGTGCCGAAGAGATTAAGGTTCACGTCCATGGGCATCCCCAGCAGGAAGCCCAGAGCGGCCACCAGAAGGGAGCTCCTCATGCGGCTCAGCTTAAAGCGGTCCATCACCGCCTCCACCGGCACCTCCATCAGGTTTATGGCGGAGGACACGGCGGCGAAGAGGACGCACAGGAAGAACAGCACCCCAAAGACGTAGCCACCCCGCATGGAGCCGAAGATGTGGGGCACCGTTATGAAGAGTAGCGACGGGCCGGCCCCCACGTCCAGCTTGAAGGCGAAGGCGGCAGGGATGGTCACCAGGGCGGAGAGGATGGACGCCACCGTGGTCCAGAAGGCGGCGTTCACCGCCGAGGAGGGGATGTCCTCCCCGTCACCCAGGTAGCTGCCGTACACCAGCATGGCGGCCCCACCGAGGCAGACGGTGAAGAACGCCATCCCCAGCGCCATGACCCAGGTCTTGGCCTCCAGAAGGTGATGCCACTTGGGGACGAAAAGGAACCGTACCCCCTCCATGGCCCCGGGCAGGGTCAGGGACCTGACCGCCAGGGCCAGCAGGATCAGGAACAGGGCGGGCATCATCACCTTGTTGGACTTCTCGATGCCCCCCTGGACCCCCCTCACGATGATGGCCATGGTGATGATCATGGCCAGCAGGTGCCACAGGACGCTTTCCCAGCTGCCCGCAAAGGCCTGGAAGTAGGGACCTGGGTCCATCCGCCCGAAGGCCCCAAGGACCGAGAGGACCAGGTATTTCAGCACCCAGCCGCAGACTATGAGGTAGAAGACGAAGACCCCGCTGACGCCCAGCACCGGGATGAGGCCCAGGGCACCCCCGAAGCCCACCCCCTGCTCCTTGAGCACGTTGCCGAAGGCCCTGATGGCCCCCGCCCTCTGGCTCCGACCGAAGGCGAACTCCCCCATGAGGCCCGTTACCGCCAAGCCGAAGGTGAAGGCCAGGTAGGGGATCAGAAAGGCCGCCCCGCCGAAGGCCCCCAGCCTCCAGGGGAAGAGCCATATGCTACCGAGCCCCATGGCGGCCCCCACGCAGGCCAAAACGAAACCTATCTTGCCCGAAAAAGTCTCCCTTCCCTCCACGAAACATCCTCCTTCCAAAATTCACGACAAAAACGCGAACGACCCGAAGCAAATACTACATTGCCGGACAAAACCTTCAAGTATGAAAGTTAAATCCGAAATGTCTCTTGGGTATTGAACGCAAATTCCGACGTATGGGGTCGGGACTTACCGACGGGAAGGCCCCCGGTATTTGGATCTGAAGATTGGGAGGAATTGGTGGAAAAATCGAAAGGGGCCGTCCGAAGACGGCCCCGTGAGTCCTGGTGGAGCTGGGGGGAGTTGAACCCCCGACCTCTTCCATGCCAAGGAAGCGCGCTCCCGCTGCGCCACAGCCCCAGTCACAACGGAGAGAATTATATTAGCCCTCGGGCCCCCTGTCAACAGCCCGGATCCCCATCAGGGGGTTATTATGTCCGGGTTGTCGATCATGCCGAAGTGGCGGAACTTGCCGTTCCTCACGATCTGCACCTGAACGGGCTTCATGACCTCCCCGCGGCTGTCGAAGCCCCGGATTATGCCCGTGAGGCCGTTGTAGGCGGACGTCTTGGCGATGGCGTCCCGGATAGCCTTCCGGTCCGCGCTCCCCGCCCTCCTGATGGCCTCCACGATTATCATGAAGGCGTCGTAGGCGGAGGCCCCCACCATGTCGGGTTCGATCTTGTAGCGCGCCCGGTACTCCTTAAGGAACTTCTGCACCACCGGCCGGGGGTCGTCCCGGTTCAGGTTGGTGATGATCACGAACCCCTCCGCCGCCTTGCCGGCGATCTCGATGGTCTTGGGGGAGTCCGCCCCCTCCTCGCCTATTATCTGGGCTATTATCCCCATCTCCCGGGCCTGCTTGAGCATGGGGCCCGTCTGGAAGTAGTAGCCGCTGGCGAAGATCACGTCCGGGTCCGCCTCCTTGATCTTGGCCAGGTACGCCTTGAAGTCCTTCTCGCTGGCGGGATAGGTGAGGGAAGCCACCAGCGGGACGTTGGGGGCGTACTTGTTCAGGTAGGTCTTGAACCCCTCCGCCAGGGTGCGGCCGAAGTCGTTGTCGCTGGTCAGCATGGCCAGCCTCTTGCCCCTCAAGAGCTTCACCGCCGTGTAGGCCGCCGCCTGCCCCTCCACCTTGCCCAGGAACCCGTTGCGGAACGTGTAGTCCCCCTTGGTCACGTCCGGGTGAATCGCATAGGCGGCAACGAAGGGGATCTCCTCGTCATCAAATACGGGGGCCACCGCCCGGGAGGGCATGCTGTAGGAACCACCGACAACCGCCACAACCCGGTCCTGATTGATCAGCTTCTGGGCCAGTGGGACCGCCTGCTTGGGATCCGCCGCGTCGTCGTAGTAGACCAGCTGGACCTTGCGGCCCAGGACGCCACCGGAGGCGTTCACGTGCTCCACCGCCAGCTTCACCGATTTGAGGGCACTCTCCCCATCAGCGGCGGCGAAACCGGTCACCGGGACCAGGAGCCCTATCTTTATGGGCTCCGCCCCAAAAGCCCAGGCCCCCACCGACAGGACCATCACCGCCGCCAGGAACAGCACTCCAAACCTCCTCATGCGCACCCACCTCCTCCATGTAGATAAGGGGACATCCCCCCCGAAACCTATATGCCAAGGTAAGCCTCCCGGACCCTGGGATCCGCCATCAGTTCCTGGCTGCTGCCGGATATCTCGATCCGCCCGGTCTGAAGGATGTAGCCCCGGTGGGATATTCCAAGGGACGCCAGGGCGTTCTGCTCCACCAGGAGTATGGTCATCCCCTCCGATATGTTGAGATCCCTCAGCACCTGGAACACCTGATCCACCAGCTTGGGCATGAGCCCCATGGACACCTCGTCCACCAGGAGCAGCTTGGGATCCGACACCAACGCCCTGCCTATGGCCAGCTGCTGCTGCTCACCCCCCGAGAGGGTCACCGCCAGCTGACCTTCCCTCTCCTCAAGCACCGGGAAGAGGCGGTATATCCACTCCAGCCTCTCTTTGAACCCCCGATCCTTGGGGATCCCGTAGGCCCCCATCAGGAGGTTCTCCCTCACGGTGAGCTCCGGGAAGACCCGGGCCCTCTCGGGCACCATCCGGATCCCCAGCCGCGCCCTCTCGTGGGGCTCCATCCGGGTCACATCCCGGCCCATGAAGGATATCCTGCCCCCCTTGGGCATGGTGAGCCCCATGAGGGCCCTGAGCACCGTGGTCTTGCCCGCCCCGTTGGCCCCTATCACCGAGACCAGCTCCCCCTCCTCTACCCCGAGGCTCACCCCGTGGACCGCCTCGAAGTCCCCGTAGGAGACCTTCAGGTCCTCCACCTCAAGGAGCAACCGCCACACCCCCCTTGCCCAGGTAGGCCTCCACCACCGCCGGATCGGAGGCCACCTGCTGGGGCAGCCCCTCCGCCAGCTTGCGGCCGTGGTCCAGCACCACCACCCGGTGGCTAAGCCCCATGGCCACCCTCATGTTGTGCTCTATGAGGAGCACCGACACGCCGGAGTCCCTTATGGACCTCACCAGCTCCTCTATCATTACGATCTCCTCGTGCCTCAGCCCGGAGAAGCACTCGTCCAGCAACAGCAGCTTGGGCTTCAGCGCCAGGGCCCGGCCTATCTCGAGTCGCCTGAGGTTACCTATGGGCAGCGAGGAGGCCCTGGCGTCCTTGAGATCCAGAAGCCCCACCTTGGCGAGGATCTCCTCCCCCCTCTCCAGGGTGGCCCTGGTAAGCCAAAATCCGGACGCCCTCAAGGGGAATCCCCGGTACCGGAAGCCCCCCAGGGCGACGCACACGTTCTCCAACACCGTGAGGGCCCCAAAGGGGCGCACTATCTGGAACGTCCTGCCCACCCCGAGCTCCGCCATCCGATGGGGCGGGAGACCGTCGGTCCTCCGGCCATCGAAGACGATGGTGCCCCCGGTGGGCTTAAGCACCCCGGATATCATGTTGAAGCAGGTGGTCTTCCCCGCCCCGTTGGGGCCCAGCAGCCCCAGTATCTCCCCTCGAGCCATGGAGAAGCTCACCGAGTCCACCGCCTTGAGCCCACCGAAGCTGATCGAAAGGTCCCTTACCTCCAAGATCGGGTCCAACTCAGTCACCTCCCCGGAGCCTAAGCCTTCTGAAGACCCTCATGGCAAGGCTTTGATCCCCCAAAAGGCCCCCGGGCTGGAACCGGATCATCCCCAGGAGCAGGGCCCCGTAGAGGAGCATCCTGTACTCCATTATGGGCCGGAACACCTCCGGCAGGATCCCCAGCACCACCGCCCCCACCACCGGGCCCCAGAGGGTCCCCATGCCACCCAGGACCACCATGGACAGGAACATGACCGACACGGGGAAGCCGAAGTCCCCGGGGCTTATGAACCTCATGTAGTGGGCGTAGAGGGCCCCGGACAGGGCCGCCAGCTTCGCCCCCACCACGAAGGCGCTAAGCTTGAACTTCATGGGCCAGATGCCCATGCTGGCCGCGGCGGTCTCGTCCTCCCGGATGGCAAAGCACCCAAGCCCCAGCCAGGACCGCCGGAACCACAGACAGCCCAGGACGGATGCCCCAAGGAAGGCCAGGCAGAGCCACAGGAACCCCACCCCCTTGAGCTTCTCACCCAGGAAGACCACCCGGGGTATGCCCCCTATCCCCAGGGCACCGCCGAAGAAGGGGGTGTAGAGGAATATGGCCTCCACGATGAAGTTGATCCCTATGGTGGTTATGGCCAGGAAGTCCTCCTTCAGCCTTATGCTGGGAAGCCCCAGCAGGGCCCCCACGGAACCCGATATGGCAAGCACCACCGGCAGCGCCAGCCAGAAGGACAGGCCATTGGTGGTCAACATGGCGCAGGCGTAGGCCCCTATTCCGAAGAAGGCCGCATGACCCAGGGATATCTGCCCCGCATAACCCACTATCACGTTCAATCCCAGGGCCCCTATGGCCTGGATGGCTATTATGGTGGCCACGCTCACCGCGTAATCGTTCACGGGATCACCTCCAGACTACCGGGACCGGCGGGCGAATAGCCCCTTGGGCCTGACCAGGAGAACCAGTATCATGGCGATGAACGCCAGGGCGTCCCTCGGAAGGGGAACGTTGGCGTAGCCGATGAGCAAAGTCTCCGCCACCCCCAAAAGCAGGGAGGCCATCACCGCCCCAGGCACGGACCCCATGCCCCCCACCACGATGAGCGCCAACGTCTTGTAGGCCGGGACCGCCCCCATGGAGGGGTAGACCTGATTGTAGTAGACCCCCACCAACACCCCCGCCAGGGCGGCGGTGAAGGAGCCTATGACGAAGGTGAGGCTCACCACCCGGTGGCTGTTCACCCCCAGGGAGGAGGCCACCTCCATGTCCTGGGAGGCGGCCCTCATGGCAAGGCCGAACTCGGTCCGGGTTGTGACGAACCAGAGGGAGAGGAGCACCAGGCCGGTGGTGAGGTAGACCGCGAGCAACGGCGGCGACACGGTGACCACCCCCAGCTTCAGGGCCGGCAGCGGGATCTCCGCCGGGAAGGACCGGATCTCCGGCCCCGCCACCAGCCGGATCAGCTCCTCCAGGGATATGAACACCGCTATGCTGCCTATGAGGGGCACGTAGGGAGGGTACTTGAGGAGCGGGAAGTAGACCAGCCTCTCGATGGCCACCCCCAGCAGGGAGCTCACCGCCCCCGCCAGCAGGACCCCCATCAGCAGGCTGCCGGTCCACTGGGCGGCGAAGAGCCCCACGTAGGCCCCCACCGCGTAGACCCCCGCATGGGCCACGTGCAGGATCCTCAAGATCCCGTACACCAGCGCAAGCCCCAGGGTGGTGAGGCCGTATATGGCCCCGATGGCGAGACCGTTCAAAAGCTGCTCCAGGAATAGCTGCAACGGATCCACCTCCAAGGCGTAAGGTTGAAAAACCGTTAAAGTAGCTCTGATCTCCACTGCCGGAGCAGTTCTTAATATACAGAACCTTGCCCAGGTTGTCCAATACCCGTCTCCATGGAGGATAATGGGTTAAGAAAGCCATAAACTAGGATCGGAGGTTCCCCATGACCGGCTATAAATGGCCCCTGCGGCCCCTCTTCATCACCTTCCTGGCGCTCATGGTCCTAACAAGCCCCGCCCTGGCGGAGGACTTAGCATCCGACGCCGCCCATCAGGTTCAGGGGCAGGAGGCCTCATCCGGTGTCCTGGAGGAGCGCCTCAAGTCCGCGGGCTTCGGCGCCGCCATGCGGCTCGTGGCATCCCTGAGGGGCGCGGGGGCGGATCCCCAGGTGACGCTGAACGGTCAGGCGGAAGCGAACCTGCCCCAGGGGGAGGCCATATCCCGGGTGGAGGTGCTGGACCGGATGGAGGGGATGAGCCTCAAGGTGGTCCAGGTGGGCAGGCAGACCACCGCAAGGGGCCCCTTCTTCCTCCAGTCCGACCGGTCGGACCTCTTCGCCACCATGGCCCTCTGGGCAATGGGACAGGGGAAGGCGGCCACGGCGCTCCCGGACGGCAGCGTCCAGGTGGGGCCCTTCGAGACCTCCGAGGAGGCGCTCAGGGCATCGGAGGAGAACCCGGACTGGAACGCCTCCTGCGTGGCCTCCCAGGAGGAGTCCGGGGGGCCCAAGCTCTACTACGCGGTGCTCCGGGTGGACACCTCCAAGGTGCAGGTGGACCCGGTCTTCGCCGGCTCCTACGGCATGGGCAGGGCCCCCATGTCGTTCCTGAGCCAGATGTCCAAGGCCGTCGCCATGGTGAACGGGGGCTACTACTACTCCGCCTACCCCATAGGCACCATGGTGCACCGGGGCATCCCCCTGGGAAGGCCCATCATGGGCCGGTCGGCGGTGGGGATCACCCAGGACGGATCGGTCTTCTTCGGCGACGGCTCGGCCAGCTTCGGGATCTCCAACGGGGAGTGGACCCTTCCCATCGGGGACTTCAACGTGCCCCCCAAGAACGGGAACCTGTCCATCTTCTACGGCGGGGCCTACAGGCCGGGGAACCAGGCGCTGATCTCATTGTCCGTCAAGGACGGGATCGTCCAGGATGCACCCCAGGGGGCGGACTTCACCCTGCTGGCCAACGGAAGGGCGGCGGAGGCGTTGGGATCCCTAAACATCGGCGATACGCTGCAGCTGGTCCGGCGGTTCGCCTTCCCCGCATTCGAGGGCTGCCGGCTGGTGATCCAGGGGGGGCCCATGATCGTCGAGAACCGCCGGTACGTGAACCGATCCGAGGGGCTCTCCAGGTCCATACGGGAGAGGCGGCACCCCCGGACCCTGGTGGGGATAGACGAACAGGGGCTGGTCTTCCTGGTGATAGACGGCAGGAACGGCCACAGCTCCGGGGTCACCCTGGAGGAGGCCGCCAACCTGGCCCTGGAGGAGGGGCTCGTGGCGGCGCTCAACCTGGACGGAGGGGGCTCCAGTCAGATGATCTGGCGGGGGGTGACGGTCAACGTCCCCTCGGACGGGAAGGAGAGGCCTCTCCCCTACGGTATAGGGCTCTTCCCCCGCTGAGGATCCAGGAGGGACACGTCCAGGTGAGGGTAGGCAAACTGGATGCCCCTGGAGTCGAAGGCCTCCTTGAGCAGCATCCGGTAGCGCCTGCCCACCTCCCACTGGCTGCCCGGGACGGTCTTTATGAGGGCCCTCAGGACCATCCAGCTGTCCTTGAAGTCCACGATCCCCTGGATCACCGGGGGCTCGATCACAACGTCCCCCATCTCTCCCATCAGGGCCGCCGCGCAGTCCTCCATGGCGGCCATGGCCCCCTTGGGGTCCTCCTCGTAGGGGATGTTCACCTCCACGTTGGCCACCGACCAGCCCCTGGTGTGGTTCACCACCCTGGATATCTGGCTGTTGGGGATTATGATTAGCTCCCCGTTCAGGCTTCTGAGGCGGGTGCACCGAAGGCTGAAGGCCTCCACCGTCCCGGCGAGCCCGTCGATGACAACCACCTCACCCACGTTGAACTGGTTCTCCATCAGGATTAGGAAACCGCTGAGGAAGTCCCGGATTATGCTCTGGGCCGCCAGGGAGATGCCCAGCCCCGCCACCCCCACCCCCGCCATCAGGGCCTTGACGTTGATCCCCAGGGTGTCCATCACCGACAGCCCCATGGGTATCCCCAATCCCACCCGGGCCACCGAAACCCCCATCCTCTCAAGGGTGTCGACCCGGTTCTGATCCCCCGGCGCGGCCGCCCTGGACCTGGCCAAGGCGGCGGCTCGGCGGATAAGGTGCACCAACACACGGTTAAACCCAAACCAAAGCAAAAGCTCCAACCCCAACTGACCAAGCTCCCCAATAGGCCAAGGGATAGACGGGGACGCAAACGACAACAAGGGATGAATCACTCCTATCCTCCGCCTGCAAAGTACTGAACCCAAATCGAAAATGGGCGGGGGCATCCCCCCGCCCAGGAAGCTTACCTTTGATGCGCCAAGACATCAACCCCGCACACGATCCACCTGAACGCCGGGAGCTCGCCGGGCTATCAGCTCCTGCACCTTGGGCTCATCGGAGGCCTTCAGCGGCACCTTCCAACCCGACTGATCCCGCTCGAAAAAAGCCAGGGTGGTATTCCCCCGGGTGGCCAGCGTTACGAACTTAACCTCCTCCCAGGGGAAGACTTCGGTCCTCGCGCCAAGCCACGTCCTGGTCTCTCGAACGATCCCCTCCTCCGATATATAGAGCCTCCTGCTAATTCCGGTGGCGTAAAGGCACGCAGCTCCCACTATGAACTTGGCGCTCAGATTAGACCCGGAGCCGAACAGAAACCCCCTCATGGCATCCCCCATTAGCAGAACCCCCGCTAAGGCCGCCAGGACCTTCCCCCAGTTTGGGAGGGAAAGGTGGTTAGGGGACTCTATCTTGAGACGATCCACCGAAGACATCTCACGCCAGTTCCGCGGGCCTCTCCTTCGCTATGACCGGCTCCCCGTCCTTGCCCTTCCAGGCCACCCCTATGCCAAGGTAGGTGATGGTGATGGCCATTATGGGGTTGAGCCAGTTGAGGATGGCGAAGGGGGCGTACTGGACGGTGGGGACCCCAAGAACCCCGGAGTTGTAGGCCCCACAGGTGTTCCACGGGATCAGAACCGATGTCAGAGTCCCGCTGTCCTCTAGACTCCGGGAGAGCATCCTCGGATGCAGCCCCTTCCACTCGAAGGCGGGCTTGAAGATTCGGCCCGGCATGGCGATGGACAGGTACTGGTCACCCAGGAAGAGGTTCGATATGAAGCTCGCCACTATGACGGAGGTGGCAAGCCCCCCCACCGAGCGGACAACCCTAAGGACGTTATCCAGGATGACCTCCAGGAAGCCGCACCGCTCCATGATGCCTCCGAAAGCCAAGGCACAGGTTATAAGGGCGATGGTGTTGGCCATGGACATCATACCGCCCCTGGTTAGAAGGTCGCTTAGAAGCGTTCCAACCTCCTTGGCCATCTCGGGCGTTATACCCGATATGCCCGCCTCTTGCATGATCTTGGCCACCGCCGCCATGTCTCCCGCGTTGGCTAGGTCCGCCGCTAGCTTGGCAGAGTAACCATCCAGGGTTATGGTGAGAATGTCCCCGACGCCGTAACCGTTGAGCAGTGCCAGAACACCGCCAGCCACCACACCGGCGAAGAGGCCAGGTATCGCGGGAATCTTCATGACACACATGAGTATGACCAGGATCGGAGGGATGAGCCCCATCAGGCTTATGTTGAACTCCCCGGCGAGTACCGCCTGGATGGCCTTTATCTTGGCCACGTCAAGGGATCCCCCGGCATACTTCATCCCCAGGAAGACCGCCGCCACGCAGACTATGGCATAGGTGGGAAGGGTTGTCCACATCATGGCCCTTATGTGCTGGAAAAGGTCCGTCCCAGCCACCGCAGGAGCAAGGTTGGTGGTGTCCGACAGAGGCGACATCTTGTCCCCCACGTAAGCGCCGGAGATTATAAAGCCCGCCGTTATCGGGGCCGGTATGCCAAGCCCCGCACCTATTCCCATTAGGGCGATGCCCACCGTGCCGCTGGTCCCCCAGGAGGTGCCGGTGGCGAAGGAGACTATGGAGCATATTATCAGGGCGGTTAGGAGGAAGGCCGAGGGATTGAGTATGGACAGACCATAGTAGATCATGCTGGGAACCACTCCGCCGGGGATCCAGGTGCCAACCAACATCCCTATAATGTAGAGGATGAGCATGGCCTGCATGCCAACCATGATGCCGTTAACCATCCCCTCCTCTATGTCCCTCCAGGGACGACCAAGAACGAACCTTCCCACCAGAGAGGCCACCGTGGCGGCCACCACTATGGGAATGTGAACCGAGACCTCCCAGTAAAGGACCCCAGCTCCTATGAAGGCGGCACTGAACAGGAGGACCAAAACGGCCTCCATCAGGCTAGGCTTGCGATACTTCCTCTCTTCCGTCATAGCCCAGATCTCCCCCTTTTTTAAAAAAATTTTTAAGACATCCCGCTCCTAAACTTTCCCCCCTACACCCCCTTACCCGAGAGATTCTTTTCGTAATTATAGCCCCAACGGGGGCATGTCCAGAAGGAATAGTCTAAAATATCTGTCCAACGATAAACAAAATTAAAGGGTGCCCCGGGGCACCCTTTGCAATCGAATCAAGGTTTACATGCTGGCCTTGGCGCCCACCCCGTGCTCGAAGGGCAAAGGCACATACTGGACCGACGGACGACCCTGGCCCGATTGGGGGTAGAGCCTCATGAGGGCGCAGATCTCGTCGGGCATCTGGTCCGTCACCGGCAGCCCCAAGGACCTGGCCTCGTCTATGTTTATGGGGTAGTCGTGGGTCCACCGACCGTCGGTGAGCGCCTTGGCCAACGCATCCGCCCTCTCCTCCTCCATGCCATTGGACTTGAGAAGGCGCCGCACGAAATCCTCGGTCTGCCTCATGGCCTTCCGGGCCACGTCCGCCATGATGAGGGTATGGTCGTCCACCTCCTCCACCGGCTTCTGCTCCACCGCCTTGATTATGGAGGCAGCGGGCCACTGACCCAGCTGAGGATCCACGGGCCCCAACACCGCATGTCGGTCCATCACTATCTCGTCCGCCGCCAGGGCTATGAGGGTGCCCCCCGACATGGCGTAGTGGGGCACGAAGACCGTCACCTTGGAGGGATGCTTCCTCAGCGCCTCGGCTATCTGCTCCGCCGCCAACAGAAGACCCCCAGGAGTGTGGATCACCATATCTATGGGCACGTGGTCGGGGGTCATCCGGATGAACCGGAGAACCTCCTCGGAGTCCTCGATGTTTATGAAGTTGCGCTGGAACATGCCGAAGAACCCCATGGTCTCCTGCCGGTGGATGAGGGAGATGACCCGGCTCCCCCTCCTCTTCTCCAGGCTCCTCATGGCGGAGAGCCTTAGCTGGTTTATCCTCCATTGCTTCAGCGTGGGCGTAACCACCATGAATAGGAAGAGAATCAGAAAGAGTCCGTCCACCCCCACCACCTCCGTTTAAATTCTAGTGTGCCACCCGGAAGGAGACCCGGCCATCCTCCATCACCGCCTCCACCCGGGCACCCTGGGGCACCTTGCCCTCCAGCATCATATCAGAGAGCGGATCCTCTATCATCCGCTGGATGGTGCGCCTCAATGGCCTGGCGCCGAACTTGGGGTCGAACCCCTCGTCCAGGACCCTCTCCACCACCTGGGGGTCCACCGCAAGGGATATCCCCCGCTCGCCGCACCGGGCCACCACCTCGTCCAGCATCATGGCGGCTATCTGGCGAAGCTCCTCCCTCTTAAGGGGCCGGAAGACCACCATCTCGTCCACCCGGTTCAGGAACTCCGGCCGGAAGGTGCGCTTCACCGCGTCCATTATGGCCCCCCTGGTCCTGTCCCAACCCGCCATGGCCTGATCCTCATCACCGGAGGAGAAACCCAGGTGGGACCTGGTCCCCTCCGAGGCCCCAACGTTGCTGGTCATTATTATAACCGTGTTCCTGAAGTTCACCAAGTGCCCCTGTCCATCGGTGAGCCGTCCATCCTCCAGCAGCTGCAGCAGGATGTTGAACACGTCCGGGTGGGCCTTCTCTATCTCGTCGAAAAGGATCACCGAGTAGGGCCTGCGGCGCACCGCCTCGGTGAGCTTCCCCCCCTCCTCATGACCCACATACCCAGGAGGGGCCCCTATCAGCTTGGCCACCTCGTGGCGCTCCATGAACTCGCTCATGTCAAAACGTATCATGGCATCCTCGCTGCCGAAGAGGAACCACGCAAGCCGACGGGCCAGCTCCGTCTTGCCCACCCCAGTGGGCCCCAGGAACAGGAAGCTCCCCACTGGGCGGCGGGGATCCTTGAGACCGCTCCGGCCCCGCCGTATCGCCCGGGCCACGGCGTTCACCGCCTCCTCCTGCCCCACCAGCCGGGAATGGATCTCCTCCTCCATCCGAAGAAGCCGCTTGGCCTCCTCCTCGGTTAGCTGCACCACCGGAACCCCGGTCCACTCGGAGACTATGGTGGCCACGTCCTCACCGGTCACCACCGGCTCCTCCTGGTTGCGGCGGGACTGCCAATCCCGGCGGAGCTTCTCCATCTCCTCGTACATCCGCCGCTCCTCATCCCTAAGAGCGGCGGCCTTCTCAAACTCCTGGGCCATCACCGCTGACTCCTTCTCCTTCCGGACCTCCTCAAGCCTCCGCTCCAGCTCCTTCAGGTCCTCCGGAGCCTCCATGGTCTTGAGCCTGGCTCGAGCTCCCGCCTCGTCTATCAGATCTATGGCCTTGTCGGGCAGGAACCGCTCGGTGATGAAACGCTTGGACAGCCTAGCGGCCGCCACCAGGGCGTCGTCGGATATCTTGACCCTATGATGGGCCTCATAGCGATCCCTGAGACCCTCCAGTATCTTAACCGTGTCCTCCTCCGAAGGCTCCTCCACCTGGATGGGCTGGAAACGACGCTCCAACGCCGCATCCTTCTCTATGTACTTCCGGTACTCCTCCATGGTGGTGGCCCCTATCACCTGAAACTCGCCCCTGGCAAGACTTGGCTTCAGGATGTTGGCCGCGTCCACCGCCCCCTCGGCGCCCCCGGCGCCCACTATGGTGTGGATCTCGTCGATGAAGAGGATCACCGATCGGCTCTCCTTCAGCTCCTTGACCAGCTTCCTCATCCTCTCCTCAAACTCGCCTCGATACTTAGTTCCCGCCACCAGGTTCCCCACGTTCAGCTGCACCACCCGCTTGCCCTTCAACACCTCCGGGATGTCCCCGGAGGCTATCCGCTGAGCAAGGCCCTCAACTATGGCGGTCTTGCCGACCCCAGGATCTCCGATGAGCACCGGGTTGTTCTTGGTTCGGCGGGAGAGGACCTGGACAAGCCTTTGGATCTCCTTGGCCCGGCCTATCACCGGGTCCAGCTCCCCACTCTTGGCCATCTCGGACAGATCCATTCCAAGCTGGTCCAACGTGGGGGTCTTGCTGGCCTGAGCACCCTTCCGATCCTGCTCATCAGAGCCCCTGCGGGGATCCTGAATGTCCGAAGATGTGCCGGACAGGTACGACTGGACCTCCTGCCTAACCTTCACCGGGTCTAACCCCATACGGATCAGGATCTGGAACGCAACCCCCTCTCCCTCCGCCAGGAGCCCCAAAAGGATGTGTTCGGTGCCCACATAGTTCACCGCCATGTTCCTGGCCTCTCGCATGGCCAGATCCAGAGCCCTCTTGGCCCGGGGACTCAGCGGCAGGTCCACCGCCTTCTCCTTGGGCTCCCCAACTCCCACAACCCGCTCCACCTGCTCCCTTATCTCGTCCAGGTCCAGCCCGGCCATCTTCAGCACCTGAGCAGCCACCCCCTCGCCCTCCGCCAAGAGACCCAGCAGAAGGTGCTCGGTGCCTATCACCTCATGACCCAGCCTCAAGGCCTCCCTATGGGCCAGCTGGATAACCTTCTTGCCCCGTTCAGTGAAGAACTGCCACACGAAAATACCCCCTCTATAGACATCCGACGAGACCAGCCCCGGGGACGAAAGCTCCACATCAACCCAGCTCAGCCAGCCTCTCCCTAACCAGGGCGGCACGGGCCCTCCTGCGACCCGATGGATCCGTATCGTCCGGGCACCGGAGGGCCTGAACTCTGCCGGGCTGGACATCCATAACCAGCCGGTTCCAGAACCCCGCCGGCATTGGCCGCAACATCCCAAGAGAGCTACCTAGCCGTAGTGTGGACAGCAGCTCCATGGCCTCCCGGCCGGACAGGAGCCTGGCGTTGGTCAGTATGCCATAGGCCCTGAATATGCTGTCCTCCAAGTTCTCGCCTCCAACCCGAAGCAGCTCCTGACGGGCCCTCATCTCCTCTTCGAACAGCCGACGGGCCACCGCGGAGGTCTTCTCCTCCAGTTCCTCCTCGGTAGGCCCCAAGGTCACCTGGTTGGATATCTGAAATATGGCCCCCTGGGAAGGGGTCCCCTCCCCGAAAGCACCCCTAACCACCAAACCCAGCTTTTGACACTCCAGGGACACCGCCTCCATCCGACCCAACCGCTGGAGCCCTGGCAAGTGGAGCATCACCGACGCCCTAAGGCCGGTCCCAACGTTGGTGGGACAGCTGGAGAGGAACCCAAGGGACCTGTGAAAGGCGAACCGGGACTCGTCCACCCGCTCAAGGATGGAGCTGGCAACGCTCAGGGCCTCCCTCAGGTTAAGCCCCCCCAGCAGCACCTGAAGACGAAGGTGGTCCTCCTCGTTGACCATGGCGGACACCACCCCCCTGGAGTCGGTAACCACCGACCTGCCTGGCCCTCCCCGGGCCAGCGCGGGGCTTATCTGCCGATTCTCAAGCAACACCTGCCTCGACAGGGAATCCAGCTGGTCGATGTGATACACCGCGCTGTCCCTTAGGTGCTCCACCGACAGGAGAAGGGACATGACCTCCTCCTGGGCGGACGTGAGGTCCTCCGGAGAAGCGAAGGTGGGGAAGGGCCGGTCCTTCAGGTTCCGGGCGAACCGAATCCGGCTGGACATGACCACCTCCGCCAGGTCTCCCCGGGCGGAGAACCACTCCAGGGGCCGGGACGCCAGCTCAGCGGCAAGCATCCCGATCTCCCCCCTCTATCTCCCTTATCCGGTCCCGGATCACCGCCGCCCTCTCGTAGGCCTCCTCCTCCAGAGCCCGCCTCAGCTCCTCCTTGAGCCTCTCCACCTCCTGCCGGTCCTCCGCGGGACGGCGGCCCCGGTGGAACTCCCCCGCCTGGACCCGCCTTATTATGTGGGTGAGCCGCCTGGCGAAGGCGTCGTAACAGCCCCCGCAACCCAGGAGCCCGGTCTTGGCGAACCTGGACCAGGTGAGACCGCAGGACGGGCAGGTGATCTCCTCCTCCCCGCAGGTGGACGACGCCAGGGAGGGCAACAGGTCCTTGAGGGATATGGAGATGGAGAAGGGCCCCGCATGGAGCCCCACCTGGGCGGCGCACTGGGGACAGAGCCAGTGCTCCTCCGACACGCCGCCGGAGATGGACCTTATGTTTATGGACGCCTCCCCTCCGCACCGCTCACATTTCATCGACCCATACCGGCGGGGCTACATGAGGGCCAGGCTGGTTATGAGGCGCTTGAGCAGGTCCGCCCTCATGGTGTCCCGGCGAAAGACCGGCACGTCGAACAGGTTCCGGAACTGCTCATCCTGGTTCCTCAGCGCCACCTCTATGATCAGCCTCTCCCTCGGGGTTATGAGCCCCCGCTTCTCCAGGTTCGACAGGAGCCGCTTGCTCTCCTGCTCAGTTATGGACCGGCCTATGAGCTTCTCCAGGTGCTCCACCCTCTCGTTGGGGTCCCGGAGCCTCAGCCGGACTATCCTTATGTAACCATGCCCTCCCCTCTGGCTCTCCACCACAAAGCCCGCCTCCGGGGCAAACCGGCTCCGGAGCACGTAGTTTATCTGGCTCGGAACGCAACCGAACCTCTCCGCCAGCTCCTTGCGCCTCAAGGAGATCTGGTGGGAACCCGCCTCATTGAAGAGCTGGGTTATGTACTCCTCGATGGCCTTGGTCAGACTGGACACGATTACCCCTCCCTAAACTGCTTCTGGGGGTAATTTTATACATATGGTCAATATAAGTCAACCAAGCGTCAGACCCTCTTCTGCCCCACCCGGTTCTCGGTACCCGCCAGCAGCCGGCGGATGTTGTCCTTGTGCCTGGCGGTGGACAGCAGAGCCAGAGCGAACGAGGCGGCCACGTAGGGGGATGGGGCCCGGAAGAGCCCCATGGCCAGGGCGCAGGCGTAAAGCCCCACCAGGGAGGCCAGGGATACGTAACGGGTCACCTTCATCACCAGGTACCAGAGGGCCCCGCCGATCAGGGCGGGCCAGGGGCAGAACCAGTTGTAGAAGAACATGACCCCAAAGGAGGTGGCCACCCCCTTGCCCCCCTTGAACCGGAGCCACACCGGGAAGTTGTGCCCCAGGATCCCGAAGAGCCCCGTCATGGCCAGCAGCCCGTGGTCCCTAAGCCCCATGGCCATGGCCAGGGCCACCACCGCCCCCCCCTTGAGCATGTCGATGAGGGCCACGGTTATGGCCCACCGGCGGCCCATAACCCTCCCCACGTTGGTGGCTCCTATGTTCCCGGAGCCGTAGTTGCGGATGTCCTCCCCCCGCATCAGCTTGACCACCAGGTAGCCGGTGGGACAGGAACCCGCCAGGTAACCTATCAGAGGCCATAACCAGCTCATCCCATCACTCCCCCTTGACGTTCATAAGCGCGTCGGCGCAGACAACCCCTTGTCCCTCCTCCATCACGAAGAGGGGGTTCACGTCCAGCTCCAGCAGCCTGGGATCCATCGCCAAGATGGACACCCGGGAGATGACCTCCGCCACCGCCCCCTGATCCAGGGGTCCCCTGCCCCGGAAGGGGCCGAAGATCGGGTATCCCCTGAGGGACCGGATCATCTCCAGGGCCTCCTCCGGGCTCACCGGGGCCCTGCGAACCGCCACGTCCTTCAGGACCTCCACCAGAACCCCTCCTAGGCCGAAGACCACCACGGGGCCGAAGACCGGATCCCGCTTGACCCCCACGATGCACTCCACCCCACTAGCCATCCGCTGAACCAGGACCCCGTCCAACCGGGCCCCCTGGACCCGGCGGGCGGCGTCCATCACCCGATCGAAGGCCTCCTTAAGCTCCCCGGGGCCCTTCACGTTGAGGGCCACCACCCCCGCGTCGGTCTTGTGGGGTATCTGGCGGGACATGACCTTGAGGGCCACCGGGTAGCCGATCCTCTCCGCCGCCACCCGGGCCTCATCCGGGTCCCTCACCATCTCCTCCATGGTGACCGGCACGCCCCAGGCCTTTAGGACCTGCTTGGCCTGGTGCTCGGTGAGCAGCCCCTCCAGCCCACGAAGGGGATCGTCACAAGGCAAACCGGGGAGGTCACCGCTTAAGAAGCTGCCCCTCGGCCTGCTTATGGCCCCCAGCGTCCACGCCGCCTGCCTGAGGCTGCCGATCACCGGAACTCCCCGCTCCGAAAGGTAGGAGGTCAGATCCCCCCCGTGCTCTCGGTCGATGAGCCAGGAGCACACCAGGGGCTTCCGGGAAGAAGCGGCGAAGTCCGCCACCTGCCTGGCGGTGCTCTCCCCCGCCTGACCGGTGATCATGGAGATCACCACGCTCATCATGTCCACGTTGGGGTCCGCCTCCAGGGCGGACAGGCACTCGGTCATTCCCTGGGGATCGTTTATCACCTGGGCGGTCACGTCCACCGGGTTGGCGGGGGAGCCGAAGGGGGGTATCACCCTCCGGATCCTCTCCTGGGTCCCCTCGTCCAGGAGGGGCACCTGAAGCCCCTGGTCGGAGCACAGGTCCGCCATCATTATCCCCGCACCACCGGAGGTGGTGATTATACCCACCCGCCTGCCCCTGGGACGAGGGAGCCCGCAGGCGAGCCCCAGGGATATCATGTCCTCCATGTCACCCAGCATTACCGCCCCGTACTGCTCCATCACCGCCCCCCACACCCGCTGATCTCCCGCCACCGAGGCGGTGTGGCTCTGGGCGGCCCTGGAGCCAGTCTCGCTTCGGCCCGCCTTTATCAACCCAACGGTCACGTCCCTCTCCCGGGCCCTGATCAGCAGCTCCACCAACCGATCCCCGTCCCTGACCCCCTCCAGGTACAGGAGCAGCATCCTGACCTCCGGGTCCTCCAGCAGGCACCCAGCCACCTCCACCGTGTCCAGGTCCGCCTGGTTGCCGGTGGTTACCACGTGGCGGAACCGGACCCCCCGGTCCACTGCGCAGGCGAAGGAGGCGAAGCCGAAGGCGCCGCTCTGGGACACGTAGGCGATACCCCCCGGAGTGGCCCCCACAAGCCGGTCCGTGTCCAGGGAGGCGGAGAAGCTCAAGGGGATGCCACCCGCCAGGTTCACAAGCCCCTGGCAGTTGGGGCCCAATATCCGGACCCCCCAGCGGTCCGCCGCCTCCAGCAGCTCCCTCTGCAGGTCCTCCCGCCCCGCCTCGGCGAAGCCGGAGGAGAAGACCACCGCAAAGCGGATCCCCCTCCTGCCGCATCCCTCGATCACCGACGGCACCAGGGGAGCCCGGACCGCCACCAGCGCCACGTCCACGTCCCCGTCTATGGAGCCCACGTCCGGGTAGCACCTAAGGCCCCCTATGGAGTCGTACTTGGGGTTCACCGGATATACCCCGCCCCCATAGCCGTACTTGAGCAGCAGCTTCAGCGGCCGGCCGGATATGCTCTCCAGGTTAGAGGAGGCCCCAACCACCGCCACCCCCCGGGGGGACATAAGCCCCCACAGGTCCCTTCCACCCTCCACCTTCAACGGCAAACACCCCCAGGGGGCACTGGGCCCCGCGCTTTGGTATCGAATGTAACACGAATAATATACCGGATACCGGGCCTCGGCCGATAGCTCCGCCGGCTGGGATCTGCCAGCAGAAAGACCCCATCTGGGCCCCGGGTCCTGGATACCTCATACCCACGGCCACAGATCTCATCCACACCGGGGAAACACTTTTGAGCCCTGGGGAGTAAAATAGGTGGGTTGATACGAGAAACTTAGGAGGTCTTTCCATGTCCATGAGGGAGGAGATAGCGAACCTGCGGGTGGACGAGAACCTTACGCTAACGTTCCACCTGACCGATGGTTCGCCGGTGGTGAACATAATAAACAACGGCACCGGCAAGCGGAAGCCCACGTACCTGTCCTGGTTCCTGGACGAGGGACGGGAGCTTCACATGAAGACCGGCCCCAAGAGCAGCGTCACCTACACGGTGGCCCAGCTGGACGAGACGTTGTGGCAGCTGATGAACCAGGCAATGGCGCACCCGGTGGTGAAGCCCATGATATGGCAGACCTTCAGGGCCCTGACGGACATCCTTCACCAGCCCAAGGTGATCACTCGGGAGAACGAGTTCAACATGCTTCCGGAGGAGAAGAGGTACTCCCTCTGGCTTGCCTGGTCCATGCCGGGTGCCCCCATGGGCAGGCTCATACCCTGCTTCCCCATGAACGACCAGGAGGCGCAGATCTTCCTCTCCGCTGCGGAAGGGGACCTGGAGGAGGGGCTCAAGCTGCCGGCGGAGGACATGGGGGTCCAGGGGCTGCAGCGGAGGGGGCTCATAACCAAGTTCATGAGGTCAAACCCCCAGAGGTGGTACACCCCCCTCATGATCTCCTCCGCCGCGTCTGTGCTGGGGATGGTGGAGCCCCAGAACCCGGCGGTGGACGATACCTCCATAGCCCACAAGATCTGGTCCCAGCGGGGCACCGTCCAGGTTCTGGGCTCCCTGGATAGGTCCGAGATAGCCCCCCACGCCACGGACCTCATCCGCCGGATCGTGGCGTACGTGAGGCACTTCTACGACCTGACCCTGATAGAGGTGGAGCGGATCATCGACGGGCACGAGCAGCTCCTGAAGGAGGGCTTCGGCCGCCGGGACCGGGTGGAGTTCCCCGCCGGAACACTGGGCAAGCAGGCCTTCATGGTCACCGTGTACATCCACAAGGAGGGGGGGCTGGGGGCCATCGTCTACCACCCCACCGGCAACTCGGTCCTCAAGGATTGGGTCCTCCGGTATCCGGTGGAGGTGTACGCCACGGCGCTCAAGAACGACTCCTGCAGCAGCATGGCGGACCCCAACGTAACGCTGCTCAACCTGCTAAGGGCGGTCCGCTTCCAGTCCTGGATGGACCGGATACTCAGGATAACCAGGAACAACCTGCCCACCATGTAGCGGGCCGGGGGAGGGGGTCAAGCCCCTTTCCCCCGTCCACGCCTCCCCCTCGGCCCGATCCCCTTGGGGCGCCCGCCCTTCGATCCCCCCGGGGAACCGGGGATGAGACATTGGGGCCCATCCCCGATCAGGTCCGTCCTCCCCACCAGCCGGAGGGCCTCCTCCACCAGGGGCCGGTTCTCCTCCACCCAGTACTGGGCCAGGGCCCGCTGGAGCCGCCTCTCCCGGCCCTTGGGCACGTGAACCCGCCTGCCGGTCATGGGGTCCATCCCGGTGGCGTACATGCAGGTGGACCGGGTCATGGGGGTGGGGGTGAAGTCCTGCACCTCCCGGGGCCTTATCCGCAGCCGTTTTAGCCAGACCGCCATCTCCACCGCGTCCTCCAGGGTGCAACCCGGGTGGGAGGTCATTATGTAGTGCACCAGGAAGAGCCTCCCGCCGGAACAGCCCCGGAAGCGGTCCATGAACTGGAGCAACACCTCCCGGGGGGGCTTGTTCATCACCTCCGTCACCCGGTCGCTGAGGTGCTCCGGCGCCACCCTCATCTGGCCGCTCACGTGGTGTTCGCACAGCTCCCGAAGGTAAGATGGGTGGTCCATCATGAGGTAGTCATACCGGACGCCGGAGCGGACGAAGACCCGCTTGACCCCCGGGATGGACCTGACCGCCCTCAGCATCTCGAAGTACTCCCGGTGCCTCGCCTCCAGGTTTGGACAGGGGTTGGGCCTCAGGCAACTTCGCCCCTGGCAGACCCCTAAGCGGTCCGCCTTGGAGCACGGCATCTGATGGAAGTTGGCGGAGGGGCCCCCCACGTCGCTAACCACCCCCTTGAAGTCCTTGGACTGGAGGAACCGCTGGACCTCCCGAACCACCGACCGGATGCTCCGGGGCTGGATGTTCTTACCCTGGTGAACCCCGATGGCACAGAAGGAACAGTCCCCTATGCAGCCCCGGTGGGCGGTGACGCTGAACCGGACCTCCTCCAGGGCCGGTATGGGCTGTCGGTACCTGGGGTGGGGAAGTCCCACGAAGGGGAGCTGGTAGATCCGGTCCAGCTCCCGGGTGGACAGGGGCTCGGGGGGCGGGTTGTGGAGCACCAGCCCCGGGTCCTGGTCCTGGACCATGGGCCTTCCGCCGAAGGGGTCACTGTTCAGATACGCCAGGCGGAAGGCCTCGCAGTGGGCCTCGGGATCCGAGGACACCTGGTCGTAGGACGGGAGGCGTATCGCCCCCTCCGGGACCTGGTGGTCCCTCACCCTGACGCAGGTTCCTCTGACGTCCAGGATGGTCCTTACCTCCTGACCCTGGGCCAGCCGCTGGGCCACCTCCATAAGGGATCGCTCCCCCATGCCGTATATTAGAAGGTCCGCCTTGGAGTCCACCAGGATGGACCTCCGGACCTTGTCGGACCAGTAGTCGTAATGGGCCAGGCGCCTAAGGCTGGCCTCTATGCCCCCTATTATCACCGGGAGGCCCTTGAAGGCCCGGCGGGCCAGGTTCACGTAGGCCATAACCGCCCTGTCGGGCCTGAGCCCCGGCTGTCCCCCGGGGGAGAACAGGTCCCTGGACCTCCTGTGTCTCTCGGAGGTGTAGTTGGCCACCATGGAGTCCACGTTCCCGCCGCTCACCAGCACCGCCAACCGGGGGACCCCGTAGGCCTCGAGTGATCCCGGGTCGTTCCAGTCCGGCTGGGGGGCCAGAACCACCTTGAAGCCCAAGGACTCCAGGTACCGGCCCACCAGGGCGTTGGCGAAGGTTGGGTGATCCACGTAGGCATCCCCGGTGATCAGGAGGAAGTCGAAGCCCCCCGGGAGGGACCGGGCCTCCTCCGGGGTGGCGGGAAGGAAGCGGGGAGCCCGCATCGCCCCCCCGCGGTGATCAGTCCTGGTCATCGTACCCCATGGGGTTCATGGTCTGCCAACGCCAGGAGTCCCTGCACATGTCCTCCAGGGTGCGCTCCGCCCGCCAGCCCAGCTCCCGGAGGGCCTTGGAGGGATCCGCGTAGCATACCGGCACGTCTCCGGGGCGGCGGTCCACTATCCGGTAGGGGATCTTTAACCCCGTGGCGGCCTCGAAGGCGCGTATCACCTCCAGGACGCTGTAGCCTCTGCCGGTGCCCAGGTTGTAGACGAAGGTGCCGGCGGAGGAGGTGGCCTTGTCCAGCGCCTTGAGGTGCCCCTTGACCAGGTCCACCACGTGGATGTAGTCCCGTATGGGGGTCCCATCGGGGGTATCGTAGTCCCCTCCGAAGACGTTGAGCGTCTCGAGCCTTCCGGAGGCCACCTGGGTTATGTAGGGCATCAGGTTGTTGGGTATTCCGTTGGGGTCCTCCCCCATGAGGCCGCTCTCGTGGGCCCCTATTGGGTTGAAGTAGCGCAGTATGACCAGCGAGAAGTCCCGGTTGGAGCTGGCCAGGTCCCCCAGGATCTGCTCTATCATCAGCTTCGTCCTTCCGTAGGGGCTCTTGGCCTCCAGGGGGAAGTCCTCGGATATGGGGCACCTCTCGGGCTCCCCGTAGACCGTGGCGGAGGAGCTGAAGACCATCCGTTTGATCTGGTGCCTCTCCATGGCCTCGCACAGGGCCACGGTTCCGCACACGTTGTTCCGGTAGTACTTTAGGGGCACCTGCACCGACTCCCCCACCGCCTTGAGCCCCGCGAAGTGCATCACCGCGTCTATCCGGTTCTCGGAGAAGATCCGCTCCAGCAGCTCAGGGTCCCCCACGTCCCCCCGGTAGAACTCGAGATCCCGGCCGGTTATCCTGCGGATCCTCCGAAGTGCCTCGGGCTTGCTGTTCACCAGGCTATCTACCACCACCAGCTGATACCCCTCCGAGAGGAGCTCCACGCAACAGTGGCTCCCTATGTACCCGGCCCCGCCGGTCACAAGTATTCGCATGAATTCTACCCCCACGATCGAAATGAGGTTCGATGGGCCATCCCAGGAGATTATGCCACAGGCGCGGGAGGATTTCTCGAGAAAAGTGGATAGGCGGTGAGGGTGTGGATCCCTCACAGGTCCGCCGGCGGAAGGGTAAAAGAATGGTGCCGGGGACGAGACTCGAACTCGTACGGGTTTCCCCACACGCCCCTCAAACGTGCGTGTCTACCAGTTCCACCACCCCGGCACTGACAGGGGCTATTCTACTAGCCAAACGGGGGCAAGTCAAGGGATCCGGCCAGCTGGGGTGACAAGGCCTGGGGATCCATGGGGGGACACGGACACGAGCCTTGCGGTATAACTGGGAAAGTTTCGTTCATACCGGGGGGAGATCGGCATGACGAGGGCTCTTAGACATCTGGTTTCGCTAACGGCGCTGATTGGCGCCCTGTGGTTCTGGAGTCCGGCGCTGGGGGCGGTGGAGTACTGGCACGTGCCCACCTTCTACGCCACCGCCCAGGAGGCGGAGGGGGCCATCCGGAACATGCAGGACCGGTTCGTGGGCTGGGAGGGGCTTCCATTAAGGAGGATCGAGGTGGACCCCATGGGTTTCAGGACCTTCGGGGCGGTGGACTACACGGAGACCCGGCAGCAGTGGGTTTACACGGGGCTCGGGATACTGGGGGGACACAACCAGACGGTGGTGGAACCCATCCATGAGGAGGAGGTCACGGTGGTCCCCCTAAGGAAGGTAAGGGGGCTGCGATTGATGAACTATCCGGAACTGAACAAGAAGAACAAGTGGGGTGTCAGCCTCAGAGTGGAGGGGGCCAGCGGCTACGAGATCAAGACCTTCAGGACCCCAACAAGGGAGTCGGCGGAGACCCTTTTCAATGGGCTCATATCCCTGGCGGTTGCCGCGGGAGCCGATGTGGAGCTGCCCCGGCTGGGCTTCGCTTTTGATGATATAACCGATGCGGACCTTAAGGGACCTCTTAAGGATTTAGGCCTCGAGAAAGCAAGGGGGATCAAGGTAACATGGGTCATTCAGGAGAGTCCCGCTCACCTGGGGGGCCTAAGGGTGGGGGACGTGCTGGTGGAGTGCAACGGGGTGCCGGTGGAGAGCGTTGAGCAGTGGAACCGGGACATCCGGGGCAAGTTCTCCCCCTATGAGATAAGGGTGCTTCGGAAAGAGGGGCCCCTACGGGTGACGCTGACCCCGTTCCCGGAGGATCGTTTCCCCAAGGCTCCGCCCACGCTCACCTTCGCCCAGCCACTTCAGTCCACAGCTCAGCCTCAACAGGACTCCAAGGCTCCAGTTAGACTCGGTCTCTCGCTGAGGCTCCCTAACCAGACGGAGCTTCAGGCACTGAATGGACACAAGGGGGCGGTGATATCCTCCCTGACCCCAAGGGGAGTGGCGGAGGCGGCGGGACTCAAGGTAGGGGACGTGCTGGTGGAGTGCAACGGAAGTCCGGTTACGAGCCCCGAGGCACTAGGGGAGCTTTTGGTTAACGGGGAGAACCAACTAAAGGTGCTCAGGGGCGGGAACCTATTGACCTTCAAAGTCGCGCCGGAGGTGAGCTACTAGCAGACCGGGGGCGGTAAGTCCCGCCCCCGGCCGCTACCGCCGAGGTTACATGAACATTCCGACCCCGGGCCCCAGGGGTAGGTTCAAGACGTACCATACGGCCAGCTGGATGGAGAAGCAGACCAGGTAAGCGAGCGCATAGGGGAGCTCCAGGGATAGGACCGTGCCTATCCCAACCTGAGAGTCCCCCTGTCTTCTGTACTGCTCCAGGAGGCCTATCACCACCGGAATGTAATAGGACAAGGGGGATATGATGTTAGTGCTCGAATCCCCTATCCTGTACGCCAGCTGGGTCAATGCGGGTGAGAAGCCCACCATGGAGAACATGGGGACGAAGATGGGGGCCAGTATCAGCCACTTGGCGGAGCCGCTTATCATGAACAGGTTAACCGTGGCGGAGAGCAAGATGAAGATCAGGAGAAGGGGTATCCCCCCCAGATTAAGCGCCCTGAGGACCTCAGCCCCCTTGACCGCCAGGATGGTGGTCATGTTGCTGGAGTTGAAGAGTTTTATGAAGATGGCAGCCGGAAGGGCTATCACCAGGAAGCTCAAGCTACCCTGAAGGCCGTTCTGCATCAGCTTGGGCACCTCCGATGCACTTTTGATGGTGCCGGATCCGATGCCGTAGGCCACCCCTACAGCGAAGAAGAGGAAGAATAGGATAGGGACCACGCTGGAGAGGAGCGGCGACTTGGGCAAAAGGCTTCCATCCTCGGCCCGGAAGAAGGCCCCTTCGGGAACGGTGAGGGCCAGGAGGATGGCGCTGAACGCCACGGCGGCCCAGAGGGCCCAGCGGAGGCCGCGCCTTTCGGAGTCCGTCAGCCCATGCTCATCCAGGGCGGAGGAGTCCCGATAGGTCCCCCCGTCTCCCAGGAGGGGGGCTATGAACTTCTCAGTGATCAACGTGGTCACCAGCGTAATGTTGATGGTGGCCAGGATCAGGAAGTACCAATTGATCAGCGGATGGGTGGGAGCCGATATTCCAACCCCCTTGGCGGCGGATTCGGTTATGCCCGCCAATAGCGCATCGGTTCCTGCTATGAAGAAGTTGGCGGTGAACCCTCCACTTGCGGCGGCAAAGCCCGCTATGATCCCAATGGCGGGGTTTCTGCCCAGGGCCTTGAAGACCGCCCCCCCTATGGCGGGGGTGAAGATGATCCCCGCGTCGGACGCCAGGTTGGCGTTGATGCCCACCATGGCGAGGACGGCGGTTACCATGTATGGGGGAGCGTCCAGGATCGTCTTCCTCATGAGGGCGGATATGAAACCCGTCTGTTCAACCAAACCGATGCCCAGCATCATCACCAGTATCAACCCCAATGGGGCGAAGGAAACGTAGGTGGACACGAAGTCTGACAGAAGGGACCTCATCTCCGGATAGCTGAGCAGGTTCTTGGCGGCCACCGTCACCTCCACCGGCGCCTCCCCCGCTTTCGAGGACGCGGCCATATATGTCACCGACGTCCCGGCGGAGGACAGCATGGACGATATGGCTATGACCAAGAGGGAAAGTATCACGAACAACCAAAATGGATGGGGAAGCTTGTTGCCGATCACCTCGATGGCGCGGATGAACCGCCCCAGGGCCCCCACCTTACCCTCCTCGATATCCCTTTTAGTGCTTGACAATCCAGACCCTCCTCTCCAACCCTAAAAGGTCACCAGTTACCTCCCTATCGCCGACGGAATGGACGACGCCTCGTGTCCCCTATAAGGGCATCACCTCCCGGAGCCCGCCAGCTCGAGGGCCAGGCTAGCCAGGAGAGCCACGCCCACCCCCAGGACATCCTCATCGAAATCAAACCTGCCGTTGTGATGCCCCGCTGCGGTATCGGCACCCAGTATGATGTAGCAGGCCCGTCCCCCCATATCGTGAACCCGCCGCATCATCCATGACACGTCCTCGCTCCCGGAAATGCGTCCCTCCCGCTCAACTCGCTCCACCCCCTCCAGGTGGACCGCCTTCTTCATGACCAGGTCCATCAGCTCCGGGTGGCTCTCCGCGTTGACCGCCCCGCCGGCCAATGTCACCTCCAGATCAACCCCCTGGCTCACCGCAGCCCCCCTCATGACCTCCATGGCCCTGGACTCCATGTAGGCATTTATCTCCTCGCTGGCCCCCCGGGTCTCCAACGCAAGCTCCGCCCTATCGGGTATCACGTTCCTCCCGGTACCGGCCCTCAGCATCCCCACGTTGATCCTGCTGGCCCCTCCGCCGTGGGGAGCGATGGAGTGCAGCCCCAGTACGGCGGAAGCGGCGGCCAGCAGGGCGTTCCTGCCCTCATGGGGGGCCCCTCCCGCATGGGCCGCCACCCCCCTGAAAAGGACATCCATCTTGGTGGTGCAGAGGAAGTCGCTGCATCCGGCTCCAACGGTCCCGGAGGGGAAGCCTACGCCGAGATGGAGACCCCAAAGCACATCCACCCGGTCCAGATGCCCCCGCTGGACCATGGACCTCCCCCCCCGTACCCCCTCCTCCGCGGGCTGAAAGAGGAATTTAAAGGTGCCCCGGAGGGCGTCCAGGTTCTGGCTTATCCATCGGGCCAGGACGAGACCCATGGCGGTGTGCCCGTCGTGACCGCACGCGTGGGCTACCCCGTCGTCCAGGGCGGCAAAGCCCTCACTAAACGGCCTATGATCCGGGTCACGGCTCTCCCACACTTCCACCGCATCCAGGTCGAAACGAAAGGCCGTGACAGGCCCAGGGCGGCCGGTGTCCAGGATACCCACCACCCCGGTCAAAAGTCCCATTCGATCCAGCAGGTCCGCCGGAGCGCCCCATTCGGCCGCCCGCTCCCTTGCCTCCTGGAGCACCTCCAGGGGGGGACGTCCCATGGCGGAATCCACATCGATCACCTCATCGCCCAGCAGTACGTTGAAGCCCAGGGATCCAAGCCTCTGGGCGACGAAGGCACTGGTCCAGAACTCCTCCCATCCCCTCTCCGCATGCCGATGCAACTCCCGTCGGAGGGGGATCGCCTCCCGGTTAAATTCCCTCGGCCCAGGCATCATCTGGAAACGCCTCCCCTCCGGCAATCGAGGAGATCCCAAGCGATCTTGGCCAGCACCGCGGCCCCCAGGGGCAGGCAATCCTCATCAAGGTTGAATCGGGGATTGTGGAGAGGTGGGAAGTCCTCCGGCGGAATCCCCGGGGGACGGCACCCGAGCCACAGGAAGGCGGAGGGAACCTTAGATGCGAAGAAGGAGAAGTCCTCTCCACCCAATGAAGGCCTATCCACCTCCCACAGGCCCTCCTCCCCCAGGAGGTCCACCACGCTGTCCCTCGCCACGGATGCGATCCCCGGATGGTTGACCGTGACCGGGTAGCCCATCTCGTAGTGAACCTCCACATCCCCACCCATTCCCCTGGATACCCCAATGGACAGGGACTTGATCCTCTCCACCACCAGGTCCCTCACCTGGGGATCCAAGGTCCTCAACGTACCATCGATCCTCACCTGATCGGCCAGCACGTTGTAGCGGTAGCCGCCGTTTATGGTTCCGAAGGTCAGGACCGCCGAGTCCAGGGGACTGACACCCCTGGACACCACCGTCTGGAGGGCGGTTATCAGCTGAGCCGCCATCACCACCGCGTCGACCCCCTTCTCTGGGGAGGATCCGTGGGCGCTACGGCCCCGGATCACCAGGTTGACCCGGTCGGAGGCCCCCATTATGGGCCCCGCCTTGACACCCACCTTGCCGGTGGGCAGGTCAGGCCACACGTGCAGCGCCACCATGGCCTCCACCGGGGGATCCTCCAGCACTCCGTCGGCTATCATGGCCGGGGCCCCTCCGGTGGGGGCACACTCCTCCGCGGGCTGAAAGACGAACTTGACCCCTCCACTCAGGCGGTCCCCCAGACGGGAGAGGATCCTGGCGGCTCCAAGCAGCATGGCGGTATGGGCATCGTGGCCGCAGGCGTGCATCACCCCATCTATCTCCGATCGATAGGGGAGGTCGGTCTGTTCCTGGATCTCCAGGGCATCCATATCCGCCCTTAGCCCCACGAAGGGCCCATCGGCTGCACCCCTGAGGAGGGCCACCACCCCAGCCCCCCCCACGTTCCTGGTTACATCCAGCCCCATGCGCTCAAGGGAATCCGCCACCAACGAGGCGGTCTCCTGAACCTGCATCCCCACCCCAGGGCGGCGGTGGACCGCCCTGCGATCGTCCCGGATGAGATTGGCGGTCTTAACGGACAAGTCCAATATCTGCTCCGTCACGGACACGGATACCCCTCCTCCCAACTAACCCATACGCCTCCGGGGCAACTATGGATCAGGCCGCCGAAGGGGAGATCAGCCCAGCCTGGCCCCGATGTCCTCCGCACCGCTTCGAAGGGCGGGGAGAAGCCCCAGCGCTCTATCGATAGGCAGCCTATCCAAGGGACCTGCCACGCATAGGCAGGCCCAAACCCTCCCGATCCGATCCGGCACCGGCACGGATATGCCGAGGAACCCAGGGACGCTCTCGTCCACGCTGAGGGCGTATCCCTGTGCACGGATGCGGTCATACTCCCTGAGAAGCTCCTCCAGGCTGAGGATGGGTTTGGGACACCCGGCCCCCTCAAGCTCCAGGTTCATGGAGCCCAACACCCTGAGCCTCCTGGCCGGATCGGGGTGATAGGCCCACAGCAGCTTGCCTATGGCGCCCGCATTGGGGGGCATCCTGGTACCCAGGCGGCTCTTGAGCCTTATGACATGGGGACTCTCAACGCTAAGGGCCAGGAATGCGGAATCCCCGTCCCTGACGCCCACCGAAACGGTCTCCCTGGTTAGCTGCCCTATCTTCTCCATCACCGGGAGGGCGGCCTCGTTAAGCCCCCTGCCGTTCGCGTAGACCACCCCCATTCGATAAGCCGAGGGGCCGATCCGATAGAGTCCCGACTCCTCTTCCATGGATACCGCCCCTTCTTGGACCAAGACCGCCAAGATCTTGTACATCCCGCTCTTGGTCATCCCCAAGGCCTTGGCCAGATCCCCCAGGGAGTAGAGGAAGGGGGGCTCACACAGCTGCCGCAGGACCTGTAACCCCTTCTCGAGACGACTCACAGGGCAACTCCTTTTCCATTTTGGAAATATATTTTCTACAACAGGAACTATCGACTGGATATTACGAAAACTTGGTCCCCCTGTCAACCAACGCCACCAAATGGAAATGCGGCAAACAGAAAATACGCAATCGTCTTGCATGGTTGCGAAAGAGGTTTGTCTATGTTAGTTTAACTTATGTTTGAGGCCTCAAACTATCAGAGCCGCACGGAGGTGTTAAAGTTGAAGAGGTTCTTGCGCTACATGGCCCTAGCGGCCATGACGGTCTCCTTCACCGCCCAGGCCAACGCCCACGGGATATGGGTCGGGGAACAGCAGTCCAAACTGACCATCATCCTTGGAGAGGGGGCCGCCAACGACGCATACAGCACCCAGAAGGTGGTCTCCGTAGAGGGCTTCGACCCCCAGATGAAGCCCGTCAAGGTGCAGACCCGGATGGCGGAGGATCACGTGGTGATAACCGACACCAAAGACGCCTCGCTGATAACCGTCAAGTTCGACCACGGATACTGGGCACAAAGCCAGGACGGCAAGTGGCACAACGAGAAGAGATCCCAGATCAAGGACCCCAAGGGGCCTGGAATGAGGGCCCTTAAGTTCACCACCATGTACCTGGATCCCAAGTTCTCCCCCCGTCAGCTGCCGGACATGGGCCTCCAGCTGGTGCCCTCCGTTAACCCCCTCAACCTCAAGAAGGGAGATCACCTCACCATCCAGGCGCTCCTCAACGGCAAGCCCGCGAAGGGAATAACCATATACCCGGACTTCATCGCCGACATGGGGCAGGAGATTAAAGCGGACTCCCAGGGCCAGGCCACAGTGGTGGTCCCCTCCGCGGGACTTAACGTGATAGGCTGCAAGGTGACCATAGACAACCCCAGCAAGGGGGATCCGGACGCGGAGAAGATAAACTACTTCGCCACCCTCACCTTCAACCTTCAGGAGGAGGACCACTAACCTCCTCAATCCATCCCCTCGTTTACTCTCTTACCGAAGCCCATGGCCCGCTCTCACCGACGGGCCATGGGTCTTCATCAATTGGCGGGCCATCGCATGAGGGAGGGCCGACCCCCCTGCGGGGGTCGGCCCTCCGAATGGAACCCTTGGGATACGGACTAGTTGAAGTCCCTTCTCTCCTTTATCCTGGCCGCCTTGCCGGAGAGCTTCCTCAGGTAGTACAGCTTGGCCCTCCGGACCCGGCCCCGGCGGACCAGCTCGATCTTCTCCACCGTGGGGCAGTGGACGGGGAAGATCCTCTCCACCCCAACGCCGTTGGAGACCTTCCGGACCACGAAGTTCTCGTTGATCCCCCCGTGCTGCCGGGCGATCACCACGCCCTCGAAGATCTGAATCCTCTCCCGGTTGCCCTCCTTGACCTTCACGTGCACCTTCACGGTGTCACCCGCCCGGAAGGGAGGCACGGGATCGGCCTTGGAATACCTCTTCTCCACCAAGGCGATGCGCGGATCTATCATCTACTTTCCCTCCTCTTTGAGTCTCGTCAATTATCGCTCACCAAGGCTCCCCGATCCAGGTCGAAGAGCCTACCCAACCAGTAACCCAGCACCTCCGGATGTCCCCACTTCCCCGTGGGACCCTCGGGATGCCCCAGTTCCAGGTCCCCCTGGAAGGCTCCGCCCAGGGCCAACACCACCGGCCCCCGGTACTCCAACACCCGACGCTTCACCCCGAGCCATTCAAACCCACCCCGGGGCGATACGGAGAGCACCATGGGCTTCGCCCTGTCCCGCTGGGCCACCCACCTCAAGGCACCACCGAAGGAGGGGAAGAACTTCACCCCCTGGGGCTCATGGCCCCTGAGGGACCTGTGGGCCAGCATCCTGACGGCCCCGAAGGCGCCGCTCACCGCGGCGCAGCGATCCAGCTCCAACCCCTCCTCCCCCAGGTAGACGTAGAAACGCCCCCAGAGGTAACCCATTATCCCGCACCGGGCCAACAGGTCCGGCCGCCTCTCCAGCGTGCGGCGGACCGCCAGGTCCCGCCGGAACTCCTCTATGGCCCCGTGGTCACCGCCCAGCAGCACCTCCGGAGCCCGGATTCCCCGCCACACCGCGGGCCTGGTGTAGTGGGGATGGTCAAGGAAACCCCGATAGAAGGAGTCGTTGCGGACCGCCTCCATCCTGCCCACCACCCCGGGCACCAGCCGGGCCACCGAGTCCAACACCGCCAGGGCGGGCAGCTCCCCTCCGGTTAGGACGAAGTCCCCCAGGGAGACCTCCAGGTCCACATGCTCCTCCACGAACCGCTCGTCCATCCCCTCGTAGTGGCCGCAGACCAGCACCAGATGATCCTTCCGGGCCAGCTCCTCCACCAGCTCCTGGTGAAGGTGAACCCCCTGAGGGGTAGGACATACCACGTACGCCTCACCCTGATCATCCAGGGACTCCACCGCCCTGGCCAGGGGCTCCGCCATGAGGACCATCCCGCCGCCGCCGAAGCTGTAATCGTCCACCTGACGATACTGCCCCTCGGCGAAGTCCCGAAGGTCCAGCACCCGGACGTCCAGCGCCCCGGAGGAGACCCCCCGGCCCACCACGCTGAAGCCCAGGTAACTCCGGATCAGATCCGGAAAGGCGGTCACGATGGTGATCCGCATCAGTCCCAGAGGCCCTCCAACAGGTGAACCCTGATCTGCCGGGCTTCCAGGTCCACCTTGCGGATCACTTCCCCAGTGGCGGGTATCATTTTGAGGACCCCATCGGGGGTGCGGACCTCGTAGACGTCGTTGCTGCCCGTGGGCATCACGTCCTCCACCACACCCAGGACCGCATCGGTCTCGTCCTCCACCACCTCAAGGCCTATGATGTCGTCGATCCAGTAGACCCCTTCCTCCAGGGGCACCCGATCCTCCGGGGCCACCGTGATCAGGGCTCCCTTCAGGTCCTCCGCCATCTCGATGGTGTCGATCCCCTCCAGGGTCACGATGAAGAGGTCCTTCCCGTCCTGGAAGCGCACGTCCAGGATCTTGAGCTCCCTGGGGGGGCGATGACGCCCCTTGACCTGGGGCAACTCCAGGTAGAGGGTCTCCATGTGCAGGAAGCGCTCGGGATAGTCCGTCAGGGGCTTAAGCTTCAAGCTCCCCTTGATCCCGTGGGTGCCCACTATGCGCCCCACCGTCACCCGAGACCTATCGCTCCCCATCTGGCTCCTCTTCCTCCTGGACCTCCACGTCCACCCGCTCCTTGGCCTTCACGGCCGCCGCCTTGGCTATGAGCCTTATGGCGTTTATGGTGGCTCCCTTCTTGCCTATGACCCTCCCCATGTCCTGATCCGCCACCTTGATGGTCACCAGGACCGCCCCGGAGGAACCCCTGTCCTCCGTGACCTCCACCTGGTCGGGAAGGTCCACCAGGCCCTTGACTATCCATTCCACCAGAGCGGCATAGTTAGGCATGGCTACCGGGCCCTTTAGGCCTTCTCAGCCTCGAACTTTTCCCAGACGCCGGTCTTCTTCAGCACCGCCCGGGCGGTGTCAGAGGGGGTGGCTCCCTGCTTAAGCCAGTAGAGGGCCCTCTCCTCGTTCACCTTCAGCTCCGCCGGATCGGTCATCGGATTGTAGGTGCCGATGAGCTCGATGAACTTGCCGTCCCTGGGGGAGCGGGAATCCGCCACCACCAAACGATAAAAGGGACTCTTCTTCCTCCCGTGACGGGCAAAACGAATGCGAACCGCCATGGACTCACACCTCCTGTTTTAATTGGTCTACGTCCCGGTGGGACGAACCTATCTGAAAAGACCCTTCAGCCCCGGCGGCACCTTGAAGCCCCTCTTGGGCCCCTTGCCGAAGGCCTTCATAAGGTCCTTCATCTGCTCGTACTGATGCAGAAGCTGGTTCACCATCTGAACCGACGTGCCAGACCCCTGGGCTATCCGCCTCCGGCGGGAGCCCTTTATTATCTCCGGGTTCCGCCTCTCCCGGGGGGTCATGGACAGTATTATGGCCTCCATGTGCTTGATCCTCTTGGGGTCCACGTTGGCGTCCTTCAAGGCCTTGCTGACCCCGGGGATCGGGAGCATCTCTATCACCTTCTCTAACGGGCCCATCTTCTGTACCTGCCGGAGCTGGATCAACATGTCCTCCAAGGTGAACCGGTTCCTCTTTATGCTCTCCGAGAGCCGCTCCACGTCCTCCTCGGACGTGGCCTGCTGGACCCGCTCGAGAAGCCCCATCACGTCCCCCATGCCCAGGATCCGCTGGGCCATCCTGTTGGGGTCGAAGACCTCCAGGTCGTCCACCTTCTCGCCCAACCCGGCGAGCCGGACCGGAGTCCCGGTCACCGCCCGGATGGCAAGGGCGGCGCCACCCCTGGCGTCCCCATCCAGCTTGGTGAGCACCACCCCGGTGAGCCCCAGCCGATCGTTGAAGGCGCTGGCAACCGACACCGCCTCCTGACCGGTCATGGAGTCCACCACCAGCAACACCTCGTGGGGGTTAACCGCCCCCTTGAGGTCCTGGACCTCCTGCATCAGCTCCTGGTCTATCTGGAACCGACCGGCGGTGTCCACTATCACCAGGTCCACCAGGGTCTCGGAGCACCTCTCCAGGGCCCGCCGGGCCACCCTTATGGGATCCGTCTCCCCCTCCTCGGGTCCCACGAAGGGGACTCCCACCGTGGAGGCCAGGACCCGTAGCTGCTCCACCGCGGCGGGACGCCTCAGGTCGCAGGCCACCAGCATGGGCCGGTGAGACCTCTTCATCTTGAGGGCTATCTTGGCGGCGGTGGTGGTCTTACCGGACCCCTGAAGGCCCACCATCATGTAGACCGTGGGCGGCTTGGGCGATATGGACAGGGGCTTGACCTCCCTGCCCATCAGGTCCAGTAGCTCCTCGAACACGATGGCGTAGACCTGCTGGGCGGGGGTTATGGACGAGAGGACCTCCTGGCCGGTGGCCCGCTGACGAACCCGCTCAACGAAGTCCTTGACCACCTTGTAGTTCACGTCCGCCTCAAGGAGGGCCAGGCGGACCTCCCTAAGGGCCAGCTTGACGTCCTCCTCGGTCAGCTTGCCCTTGCCCCTAAGGGAGGTGAAGACCTTCTCGAACCTATCCTTCAGGGAGTCAAACATCCCGCCCCTCCTCTCCGCCTATGAGCTTGGAAAGCTCTTCCACGAAATCCCCCGGGAGCCTTGACCCGTAGCGGTCCAGCAACCGCTTAAGCTCTCCCCGGAGCCGCTCCCGATCCTCCAGGACCCCAAGGGCCCTCTCCGCCTCCACCAGGTGCTCCCTGGACCGCTGAACCAGGTCGTGGGCCCCCTGTCGGCTCACCCCCAGCTCCACCGCCGCCTCCGAGAGACTGCAGTCCTCCAGGACCACCAGCTCGAAGGCCCTCCGCTGCTTCTCGGTCAGAAGACCACCGTAGAGGTCGTACAGCTCGCAGAGCCTAAGGCGCTCATCCAACAGGTCTTCCATGGAGAACCCCCCAACGCCGCGCTAAACCCAAACGCAGGCCAAGGTAATTTAACACCCCCC
>OGCI01000561.1_pt1 | contig 40439 bp, 35 predicted proteins | sample 1570021 | NCBI WGS metagenome assembly OGCI01 (sample SAMN06264664, study PRJEB24512) | hot springs metagenome | isolation source: Hot spring water | place: South Africa: Tshipise | collected 2015-06-21
ATCTCGTCGCAGACGATGTCCAGGGCCTCGTCCCAGGATATGGGCTCGTAGCCGGAGATGCCGCGGTTGTGGGTGTTCCTGCCTCGCGGGCCTCTCGAGCCAGGGCTTCCCGCTGGGTCGAAATCCACCCGTTTGAGCGGGGTGAGAATCCGCGCGGGAGAGTAGATGGTAGAGCGATGAGCTACCGCGTGCGGGGAGAGCGTCGTCCGTCGCGGAGGCGTGAAGCGTCGACCCCGGGCTTCCAGAGTCCACGAAGGCCCATCATTCTCGTCCAATTGCAGGGGGATGATGCGCACGATGCGCCCCTCTGCCACGTCAACGTGCACCGGCCCCCCGGTGGTGACATTCGTGCAGCGCTTCAGCGTTCTCATCTCTCTTGCGTCAGTCAGGATGCGGCCTAGCTGCCGCATCTCCCGCCGCGACCTCTGCGCTACCACCGGTCCTTGCCTGCCGGTCAGACTGCGGAGAGGCCACCGTCGACATAGATGATCTGTCCGGTCATGAAGTTGGACTCATCGGACGCGAGCAGGATCGCTGGACCTACTACCTCGTCCGGCTCACCCAGACGCTTGAGCGGTATGTCGGCCGTCATCTTGGCGTAGACTTCGGGTCTCGAAAGGAAGTCCCGGGTCATGTCCGTCATGATGAGGGCCGGCGCTATCGCGTTCACGTGGATGTTGTACTTGGCCCACTCGGCAGCCAGAGTGCGAGTGAGAGAGTCCACCCCACCCTTGCTGGACGCATAGGCGGAACCACCCGTGTCGGGGGCGACTCTGCCCCGTACTGACGACATGTTGACGATCTTGCCCCGCCGCTGCTGGATCATCACCCGCCCTACCGCTTGACAGGCTAGAAACGTCCCTAGGATGTTGAACTTGATGACCCGCTCGAACTCCTCGGGAGGCATCTCTTCTGCTGCAAAACGGGCGTTGGTTCCCGCCACGTTGACTAGGATGTCGATCTTGCCGAACTCTGCCATAACCCGGTCGACCATGACCTTGAGAGAGGAAGCGTCGGTCACGTCACAAGAGATGGCGAGCCCTCGCCCGCCTCGAGCCTCAATCTCTTTGACCACCGGCTCTAGGTGAGATAGATCCCGACTGGTCACCACGACGTCGGCCCCGCACTCGGCCAGGCCGAGAGCTATCGGACGGCCCAGACCCCCGCCCCCTCCTGTCACGATGGCTACGCGGTCACTCAGGTCGAACATCTGGCCTCCTCTCGATGGACAAGCTCTTCCTATTCACAGGCTTTCTGTAGACCCCTGCGCCGCCTTCCCTGATGCGGTGCAAGCCTCACCTTCGGGCTTCTTGGGTCTCAAGAAACAGTCGTAAGTGGCGCAGCAAGCGACGGTTCTTCTCCTCCAGCACCTCGGCCCGAGACTTGCCGCCATAGTCGTACCAGCCCCTGCCCGACTTGATGCCGAGCTCGCCACGTTGCACTTTCTCTACCAAGAGCGGTGACGGTTCGGTGGCATTACTGAGGACTTTGAACACCCGCCCCGACACAACCATGGCGATATCCAGACCGATCATGTCTTCGACCTCCATCGGCCCTAGGCAGGCGAAACGGAAACCGATGCTTGAAGTGATAGCTACATCGAGGTCCTCCGGGGTAACGATCCCTTCGTCGAGCAGATAGTCGATCTCTCGCTCTATGGCTCCTGTGATGCGGTTGACGATGAAGCCAGGCACCTCTTTGCGGACCAGCACTGTCTTCTTGCCCGAGGCGCGGAGCAGCTCCTCAGTCCGCACAAAGGCCTCCTCCGAGGTCTGGCTGCCCCGGTGGATTTCGACCAGGGGAATAATGTGGGCGGGATTGAAGTAATGGATGCCGATAATCTTGTCGGGACGAGGCAGCCCTTCAGCCAGGGAGTCGACAGTGAAGCTACCAGTGTTACTGCCGATGACGAGCTCGGGAGCCGCTGCCTGAAGAGCGACCAAGAGTGCCCTCTTGTCTTCCAGCACTTCACGAATAGTCTCTACCGCGTAGAAGCAGCCCTCGGCCGCCAAGGTCATGTCCGTGGTGACCATCCCTTCGATGCGGGCCATCACCTGTTCCACAGGTTCTTTCAGCAGCCCGAATTCGGCGAATTGCTGTAGATTGAGGGGGATCTGTGCGAGGCAGCGATCCAGTGGTTCCTGCCGACGCGCGACCAGACGCACCTGGAGACCGCTCTGTGCGAACGTCTGGGCTATACCTTCACCCATAGTCCCCGTGCCGATGACGAGAACCTTGCCATTTCCAACGGTTGTCATGCCCTTGCCTCCGCTTCCGACTTCCACCCGCAGCCCCCGATAGCGGCTGCGTCACTTGTACTTGTCCGTTTTTCTCGGCTACCCCACTGCTGGAATTGCGCCTCAGAAATGACACGCCGTGCAGGATGCGCAGCACCCTTGCTTATACGTATACGAGTTCGTATAAGAAGTTACATCAGGGTACGACATGCCCGGCTTGTAGTCAACCTCGAACCCGCTCTCCTTGCCGCCTAGCCGGCGGTTACGATATAATCCGATATATCGTGAAGCTCCATCCGGAGGTTGAAATGCACCGAAGACTGCGTCACAAAGGCCACAAACTTCGCGCCTACGGCGGACGGCATAGCGCGAACCAAGGGCAGCGACACGAGCACGCGGACGGTCCACAGGGCCAAGAGATCCACTGCCTGGAACACTGCCACAAGAGAGAACATGGCCACCGATCGGCACATAGCCCCAGGCATCATGGCCGACATGGCTGCCGGGTCTCGCAAGGGCTAGTGACAACGGGCAGTGAGTTGCTGATGTATCCCCAGGCCCACCCTTTCCAGTCAGAACTCGCACCCAGAAATCCCGGGGCTGAAGCCGCGCGACCGCCTTTTCCCGCGCCCGAAGACTGTCCCAGGCGGGGCGGTCTTGGTCCCTGTTCCGGAGAGTGCCGAATCTGCCCCAACCGGCCTCGATGAGTCCACACTCCCTGCGCCCACCCGCGAAGATCTCTGCTTTGCGATGCCTGGACCCCGCCCCTGGAACCCTTAGAACCGAGCGGAGCATCACCCGACTCCGCCGGAGAGCAGGTACCAGCCGATGATGCCGCGAGCCGGGCCGACTCCGCCGCGAGCCCGCGGCGGAGTCGGCATCCCCGCGAAGCACGGTTTCCTCACATATCGGCGAGCTTGTCTTCGGAGTAGGTGATGTACTCAAAGTCGTGAGCGGACTTCACCAGGTTGAAAGCGTACATCTCCGCGTACACGTGTTGACGCAGATTCTGCTCCACCAGCTCACGCCACGGCCGCACGCAGACATGGTGGGTAAGACGCCGAGTCGCCCGGTTGGTCTTCATGATCTGGCGAGCGATCTCCCAAGCCCGAGGCAGGAGCTTCTCCCTCTCCACCACTTCGTTCACGACCCCTAGACGCAGGCAGGTCTCGGCGTCGATGCCCTTCAGCATCAGCGCCATGTAGTTGGCTCGTTTGATGCCAAGCACCTTCTGCATGGCCAGCGTCATCCCATCGCCAGGGACATGCCCACCGTGCATGCCAAAGTGGTCATCCTGCAAGATGAAATCGGGCGTACACAGGGTAATGTCGCTCATCAGAGCCATCTCCCAGTGAATTCCCCGGCCGTTTATCGCAGTGATGGTCGGAATCTCGATGTCGTTGACGAAGTTCTCGACAACCTTCAGGGTGTCATAGATCTGCACATTGAACCGTTGATCGTTGTCGGGAGACTGCTCCACTTCTTTGAAAGAGGATGCGTCCACTTCCGCGATCCATTTGTCCCCCGTAGCTGTGAAGATGAGAACTTCATTCTCCACGTCGTGGCCGATCGTGGTCCAGAGCTCCATCAACGCGTGATGCATCTGGTAGCTCCAGCGGACAGGGCCATCGAGAGTATGCATGCGCACTTCGAGGATGCCGTCTTCCCTCTTGAATCTGAAGAAGTCCTTGAAGCGCTCCGCGTACTCCTCCAACTTGGGCACATGTACGTAGTTGAGTAACGCCATCTTCACCCTCCCTTGTTAGGTCTGGCCTCTTCCTGCGATGTCGAAGTGTGAACCATGAGAGCAGAGTCCCGACCGCCGCCGACCCAGGGCAAGAGTGCATTCCTCCTTGAGCCCTGGATCCAAGTTCCCGGCAGAGCGTCAGGAGCACCTGCCTCTCAGGTTTCCCATCACCCCAGTTCGTTCCCAGCGATGAGGACACTCACCGTAGCCGACCCCGGCTCCCCGCCCTGATTGTGAGTCAGCCCCAGGCGGGGATTCTTGACCTGCCGCGGACCAGCCTTGCCCTGGAGCTGCTTGTAGACCTCGTACAGCATCCGCAGTCCTGTAGCCCCGATGGGGTGGCCGAAGCATTTCAGTCCACCATCGGTGTTGACCGGCAATTCCCCTTCCAGAGTGAAGGTGCGAGCCTCAATGTCTTCTCTCACACGGCCGCGAGGGCTGAACTGGAGATCCTCCATGATGGTGAGCTCGGTGATGGAAAAACAGTCGTGGACCTCGGCTACACTGATCTCCTTGCGCGGATTCTTGATACCGGCCTCCTGGTAGGCAGCGATGCCCCCGCGATAGGTCTCCTCCACATGGGCTAGATCGTAGACCTGGCTCAACCAGCCCTCGCGGGCCCCCTGGCAGATGGATACGGCTTTAATGTAAATGGGGTCCGTACGGAAGCTCTTGGCGAGGTCTGCCCTACAGAGTACAGCGGCAGCAGCTCCGTCACTCACCCCGCAAGCATCGTAAAGTCCCAGCGGATAGGCGATCATGGGCGCATTGATAGCCTGCTCGAGAGTAATCTCACGTTGAAAATGAGCTTTAGGGTTTAGGGATCCGTTGTGATGATTCTTGACCGCGATGCGAGCGAGCAGGCGCTTGCCCTCGTCGAAGTCGAGCCCGTACTTGGCGAAATAGCCCGTAGCCATCATGGCAAACCCTGCCGCCGGCGTCTGAGTCGTGAGCCGGTAGCTCCAGGTGGCTACAGGCCGGGTCTGAGGTAGACCCGAATACCCCGTGTCTTTGAGCTTCTCGGCACCCACCGCAAGCACCAGGTCATAGATTCCTGCCGCCACAGCATAGGCAGCGCCACGGATGGCCTCGGAACCAGTCGCGCACTGGTTCTCCACATGGGTGACCGGGATGTAGGCCAGCTTGAGCGGGGTAGACATGATGGAGCCGGATTCACCGGCGAAGACGCTACCCCACCAGGCAGCCTGTATGTCTTTGGGGTCCACGCCGGCATCCTCGAAGGCCTCATAGGCGGCATCGATGATCATGTCTTCGAGGCTCTTGTCCCAGTTCTCCCCGAACTTGACACAGCCCATACCGACAATAGCCACTTTGTCCTTGATGCTGTTCATGGCTCATCCTTCTTCCGCGCCGGGCATAGCCCGCACCGGGCGGCATTTCCACCAGTAGTTGTAGATGCCATTCACGTAGTACAGGCGACGGAAGGTCATCTCTACCGGCATGCCCACCTTGACCGCGGCCGGGTCGCGGTCGGTCATGTCGCACATCAGGCGGCCGCCCCCCTCGAAATCAACGAAGGTGACCGTCACCGGCGGGTCGATGGTCTGCATGACGTAATCGTGGGAAAAAGAGAACACTCTGGCAGTTACGTCGGTGAAGCGGTAGGGATCCATCTGGTCCTTGCTTTGACAGGTCACACAGACACGCTGCGGAGGATATTGGGGCGTACCGCACACCCGACACTTGGTGCCGGTGAGACGTAGCTCCCAGGACACTTCGCGCCACTGCGCAGCCGGGGAGGGCGCGCGCATCTCGAGCGGAGGTCTCGCCGGCGGTTGGAGCTCGAGGAGCTCGCGCCAGCGTAGGTATTGCTCGTAATTACGCATGAGCGCCTTGGAATTGATATGGCCGCGTACCCCGCGGGCTGCTCGGCAGGTGCGAATCAGGTCAGTGGTCTTGAACAAGACCACATCACAACCGTTCCCGTACGAAGCGAGCAGAACCATCTCATCGGCCCCTGCCTCCTCCAGCTGAGCCACCAGACTCATCAAGCTCATGGCGCAACCGGTGTCGCCCACCGCGGCATGCAGCACGTCGGCCACCTGAGACTTCTCATCGAAGTGCAGTTTCTGACAAAGGCTACGCAGCTGGCGAGGAGTAGGAGAATTGAGAGCCACTCTCGCGATGTCCTCTGCTCGCAGCCCTGCTGAGCGAAGTGTCGCAGAAACACTCTCGACCATGACCTTCAGGTACCCTGCTTCCGTCGCGAAGCGGTCCTCAGCGCTGCGTACAAAGGTGTCACGATCAGAACGCCACACGTCCTGGATCTCGTAGTAACGGCTATCGAAACGGACCAATTCTGCGAGGACCTGGTCACTCCCTACGAGAAGGGCTGCCGCCCCGTCGCCCAGATTGACCTCCGCAGGTCCTGAGGGGTAGCCGAGCCGCATGTCACTTGCCACCACCAGCACAGTGTGCGCCCGACCAGCTGCCACAGCATCAAGGGCGGCTGCCAGCGCATTGGTCCCCGCCCGTAGTGACCCGGAGAAGTCCACAGTCAGTGCGCTATCCGGCAGGCCCAGCACGGCAGCAATGGTCGCAGCGGACTGCTTCTCTTTGTATGGCGGCGTGGTGGAGGCGAAGTAGAGCCCGTCCACAGCAGACGCCTCTCTCCCGCGCAGGCAATCACGAGCGGCCTCCACCGCCATAGTGAGACTGTCTTCATCGTACGCAGCCACTGCCCGCTCGCCGGGCGCGGGCCCGCCGGCCCACGCCCGGGCTATCTCGGCCCGGCTCAGCCGAAAGTAGGGAACGTATGCTCCGTAGGCTACTATCCCCGGCATGAGAGACCTACTTGGTCAGAACGATCTCGCCCAGATAAACGTCCCTGGAGGTCTTGGCCGTCAGGGTGACAGGTTGGTAACCCGAAGCTTCGATCTTGACCGTGTACTGTACGTTCTCCGCCAGACCCTCGAACTCGAAGTCGCCGAAGCCGTTGGTCTTCGCCGACAGCTCCTTACCGTCCCCGCTTAGAAGCACGTCGATCCCCGCCGCCACCTCGCCGACATCACCGTAGATCACAGTACCCGCCACGAACTTCTTGGGCAAGTTCAGGTAGGTAACCTTGTCCTTGAGGTCGTACTCCGGATGCATAGGCACCACCTGTCCCGTAGCGAGCAGCATGGAGACCTTGCTTTCCGGGTCATCCAGGTCACCGAAGGTGAGCGCGCTGGCGGGGCAGGACTCCACACAGCGAGGCTCGGGCTCGCCTTGGTCTAGTAGATGAGCGCAGAAAGTGCACTTCTGCGGCAACTCCCGTTCTTCGTTCCACTCGATGACGCGGTAAGGACAGAGGTTGAGCAGGGCTTTGTTGCCTTTGGCCTTCTCCGGATCGATCATGACTATCCCGTCAGACCTGCGATACACCGCTCCGCTCTGGTCCAGACGAAGGCAGGCAGCGTCCTCGCAGTGCATGCAGGTGACCGGGACATGGTTGACCTTGACCTTCGGGAAGCGGCCCCGCTCGACCTCGATGACCTTGATCCAATTCATTCCCCTCAGCGGCTGGGCCGCCGAATAACCGGGGTACTCGTTGCCGGCAAACTCGTCTCGGCAGGCCAGAAAGCAGTTGTAGCAGCCGATGCACTTGGAAACGTCTATAACCATCCCATACCTGGTCATCAGTCTCAGGCCTCCCACTTCCGTACTTCCACAAGGAACGACATATTTGCCTCACCGTAAGCGTTCTTGCTTGTCATGCGCGAGGGCGAAAGCAGATTGACGCAGCCACCGCGGTCTATGCTGCCAGGTACGCCCGGTTCCAAGGGGTCATACTTGGCGCCGGCTTGGTACGAGTGGACCAGTCCCGGGCGGCAACGTTCGGTCACCAGAGCCACCCCCAAGACACGGGCCCGATCGTTGTATACCAAGATCACATCGCCGTCTTTGATGCCGCGGGCTTCGGCGTCGGCAGGGTTCATGCGGAACGGCCAATAAGCGTAGCCGTCCTTCTTGACGCGATGCTGTTTGATGTCGTTCAACCAATCGATCTTGTTGTCCTGATGGGTGTGATAAGAGAACTTGGCGTGCGGCGTCATCAGCTGGAGCGGGTACTTCTCGACGATTCCCTTGGACTCGTGCCCTTCGAAGAGCGGGATGTAACGAGGAATCGGGGGCCGTTCCTCGTCATCGGGGAAGTACTGCTCGAGGATGGAGCGCTTGAATTCGATCTTCCCGCTGGGAGTCGCCATCTGGGTGGCCTTCTCATTACCCTGGAGAGGATTGAAGCGGTCCGGTGTGTCGACCGGTCTCCCCTCGTAATACCACTTGTTCGACACGGTGGGCTTGTAGTCTTCGGGAACCGAAGGCACCACAAAGTAACCCTTCTTCTTGAACTCCTCATAGGTGATGTACTTGGGTAAGTCGGTGTATTCGAAGACCTTGCGAATCCAGTCCTCTTCGGAGTTCCCCTCGGTGTACTCGTCGTAGATGCCAAGCCTCTTGGCCAGCTCGCAGTAGATCTCGTAGTCAGGCTTTGACTCCCACAAAGGCTCGATGCATTTCTGCTGATAGATCAAGATGCGGTGGTTGCAGTTGACGTTGCCGTTACCGTAGCCGCCAGGCTGAGCCCACTCGGAGATGTCCGCGTGCTCGAAGTTGGTGGAGGCGGGAAGGATGATGTCCCCGAACTTGGTCTCACTCTGCCAGTGGCAGTCCTGCATCACCACGAACTCCAGTTTGGGTGACTGGTACATGCGCACCCAGCGGTTGGTATCGGTCATGGTGGAGATGAAGGACCCTCCGTGCCGATGGATCATTCTGATCTCGGCCCCGTTGGGACCGGGCTCGGGATATTCCATCTTCTTGAACTGCTGAGTGGGGTATTGGACACAAAAGCCTTCGCCCCGCCACTCGATGTGGCCGTTCAATATGGCCTCGGGCAGCAGCAGTCGGTAGACCCTCTGGGTGACTTGGTTGCGGTTCGGGAACGTCGGCTGTTTGGCCACCAGACCGAAGACGTCCCAGCCCGCATCCGAGTAGCCGGCGCTCTTGAAACTCATGTTGAGAGGAGCCCCGTGGGCAGTGCCGCCCCAGATGTTGACGCCGTCCTTACCGATGCCCTGCATGGCGATCAGGTGGATCATAAGGCTGGCCCATTCGGTCGCATAGGCGTTCCGGCAGGCCCCCGCTGTCCCGTACTGAGAACCGCAGGCTAGCATGGTCTTCTTGGAAGCCCACTCCCGCGCCAAAGCCCGGATGGTATGAGCCGGGATGTCGCAGATGGGAGCTGCCCACTCGGCAGACTTGGGCACCCCGTCCGTCTCACCTAGGATATAGGCCTTCCACTCATCAAAGTAGGCCGTACGGTTCTCGATGAACCAGTGATCATAGGTGTCGTCCACGATCCACTGGTAGGCGATGGCCTCCGCCAGAGCGGCATCGGTGCCAGGTCGTGGCGCCAACCACTTGTCGGCCATGTGCGCCGCGGTCGCGTTGCAGTAAGGGTCGATGAAAATGCCGGTTATGCCCAGCTCGCGTAGCCATTCCCGCCAGATGACGGTCTCCTGCCCTCCGTAGCCTCCGGCAGAGGTGTTCGGATCCACCGACCAGTAGACCACCTGCTCCGTGTGTTTGAGCGCCTCCGCTAGCATGTCGAAGTTATCGCACTGACCGAAACGCCAGTACCAGCCCCAAGTGTGCATGGACCCCCAGTGCCAGCCCTCCCAGCTGTCAGGATTGTCTAGCAGCTGGGTGTAGCCCAGGATGTTGTAGAAGCGCGGCATGGGGCCCATCTTGTAGAAGAGTAGGCCGTAGTTGTGATGAGAGGAAACAAAGGCCGTGATGGCGGCCGGTCCGTACGTCTCCCGAATGCGCTTGATCTCACTGGCGACTATGTCAAGCGCTTCATCCCATGAGATCCGCTCGAATTCGTCCCTTCCCCGCAGCTCCGGATGCCTCTCCCCGTTTGGGTCGAAGTGCTTGCGCTTCATGGGATACTTGATTCGGTTCTCCGAGTAGACCCGCATCCGCTCAGCCACGTTGAAGGGGTTTATCGTCGTCTTGCGGGGATCGGAGAATCTCTTGCCTCGGGCCTCGATGGTCCAGTGGCCTCCGTCCTCTTCGGTGAGCCGCAAAGGACGCATGCGGGTGATCACCCCGTCCTTCACGGTGACCTTGACGATTCCCCCTATCGCGCAGTTGATGAATTCCTGTTCCGCCATGTGCTTACGCCTCCCACTTCGCTATTTCAACCAGACAGGAGTTGTTGGCCTCGCCCGGAACGTTCCTGGAGACCATCCGGGAAGGGCTGAGCAGGTTCACACACCCACCTCTATCAGGGCTGCCCGGCTGGCCAGGCACCAGGGGGTCGTAACGAGCAGCTGATTCGTACGAGTGGACCGTCCCCGGCCGCACTCTCTCGGTGACGATTGCAGCACAGAGCACGATGCCCCGATCGTTGAACACTTTGACGATGTCCCCGCTTCTGATTCCCCGGGGTTCTGCATCTGAAGGATGGATGCGGAGGGGCCACCAGGCATAGCCGTCTTTTCTCACCCGGTGTTGGGGTATGTCATCCAGCCAGAAGCTCTTGTTGTCGTTGTGAGTGTGATAGGAGAACCGCGGATGCGGACTTATCAGCTGAAGGGGATACTCTTCGGCAAGATCCTTGGTCTCGTGGCCCTCCCAGCTGGGGATGTACCTAGCCATGGGCGGCCTCTCCTCGTCGTCCGGAGCGAAGGTCTTGAGGGTCTGGCTGACGAACTCGATCTTGCCGGAAGGGGTCGCCAAGCCTTCCTTGCCGAACACTGGCGAGCCGGGAGGTGTCCTATTCTCCGAGTCTAGGTCGCAGGGCCGGCCTTCGTAGAACCAGCGGAAGGAGACCTTGGGCTCTTCGTCGGCCGGCCGCGGGGGGACCACGAAGTACCCCTTGCGGGTGAACTCCTCCCAGGTCAGATACTTGGGGAGGTCCGAAGCCTCAAAGACCTTGCGATTCCAATCCTCGTAGTCGTTGCCCTCGGTGTACGCTTCCTCAAAGTCGAGACGTGCGGCCAGCAGGCGGTAGATGTCATAGTCGGGCTTCGACTCCCACAGAGGTTCTATGCACTTCTGCTGGTAGATGACCACTCGGTGGTTACAGGTGAAGTCGTTGAAGCCATATCCCCCGGCGGCTCCCCATTCGGAGAGATCCGAATGCTCGAAATTGGTCGAGGCAGGCAGGATGACGTCCCCGAACTTGGTCTCACTCTGCCAGTGACAGTCCTGCATCACCACGAACTCCAGATTGGGATGCTGATACATGCGCACCCATCGGTTGGTGTCCGTCATAGTGCTGATAAAGGAGCCGCCGTGGCGGTAGATCATCTTGATAGGCGCCCCGTTGGGTCCAGGCTCCGGACAGGTGAACCTGCGGAACTGCTGCTCGATGGAATTGCCACAGAAACCTTCTCCTATCCAACTGACAGGCGGGTTCATGACGATCTCTGGGAGCAGCAGCCGGTAAGTCTTCTGCGTGACCGGATTCCCGTCCGGGAAGTAGGACTTCTTCCCCACTGCCCCGAAAGCGTCCCAGCCGTTGTCTGAGTACCCGAACATCCGGAAGCGGTAGTCGATGGGGCCTGCCCCCGCGGTGCCGCCCCAGAAGTTGACCCCCGGTCTTCCCAGCCCTTGCATGGCCATGAGATAGACACACAGTCGACACCACTCTGTGGCGTAGGCTTCGCGGCAGGCTCCAGTGGCCCCAAATATGCTGCCCACCGCCAACATGGTCTTCTTGGCCGCCCACTCCCTAGCCAGCGCCGCTATGGTGTGGGCCGGGACACCACAGATCTCGGCCGCCCACCCAGGCGTCTTGGCTACACCGTCTGTCTCCCCTCGGATGTGCTTGGCCCATTCCGCAAAACCGTACGTCCGGTTCTCGACGAAGACTTTGTCGAAAGTCCCCTCCTGCAGCCACACGTAGGCTATGGCTTCCGCCAGCGCCGCGTCGGTACCCGGACGGGGAGCGATCCACTTGTCTCCCATGCTTGCAGCTGTGCAATTACAGTACGGGTCGATGACCACGAACTCGATCCCTAGCTCCTTCATCCACACCCGCCAGATGACGTTCTCTTGGCCGTGATACATGTGGGAAGTGCTGTTAGGATCTACCGACCAGAAGACGATCATGTCGGTGTGCTTGAGGGCATCCTGCAGCAACTCTGACTGCTCGCAATGGCCCAGACGCCACCAGTAGCCCCAAGCATGTGTCGCTCCCCAGTGCCAGCCTTCCCAGCTGTCGGGATTGTCTAGGCACTGACTGTAGCCAAGGATGTTGAAGAACCTGCCGAACGGACCCATCTTGTAATGCAGGAAGCCCCAGTTATGGTGAGAGGACGTCATCGCGGTGATCGCGGCCGGGCCGTATTCGGCCCGGATACGTCGGATCTCCCCAGCCACCAGATCGAGCGCCTCCTCCCAGGAGATGCGGACGTACTCATCCTTGCCCCTGAGCTCCTGGCGGCGGTCACCGCTCGGATCAAAATGCTTACGCCGCAAGGGATACTGGATCCGGTTCTCGTAGACCCGTTGCCGCTCGGGGACTTCGTAGCTTTGCAGAGTGGTCTTTCGCGGGGGGCTGAACTTCCTGCCCCGAGCCTCGATGATCCAAGAAGGAGCGTCGGTCTCGTCAAAGCGGAGGGGCCGCATCCGCGTGATTACCCCGTCTTTGACATAGACCCTGACCGGTCCCCCGACCGTACACTGTATGCACACTTTTTCTGCGGACAAGCTGTTCCTCCCCAGTCATTGAGCCTCTCGGGCTTGGCGAGCCTTGCCGTCCAGGCCTGTTTCACGGCTCTTTCCCGAAGTCATCCCTAGCCGGAGTCCTCCAGAGACCAGAACCTCACTGTTTCCGTAGCACCCCCCTAGCCCCGGACCCGGCAAGAGCACGGGGCCAGGGGATAGCTATCACCTAGTCGGTCAAAGCTCCACGAAAAGGACGAACACCGGATTCTGGACGGGAACCTCCGTGAGCACCTCAAGGCCGCCAGTGTCCGGGTCGACCGCATAGGAGCGGACTACATCCGCGGGCCGGTCGGGGACCAACAAGAAGGACCCGTCGGGAGAAAGGGTCATGCATCGCGTCGCCCCTGCCGGGTCATCGGACTTGCTGACCGTGACGTGCCCCGCTCGGGTGAGGTGGCCATCTTCCTCGATCTTGAACCACACGATGGTGTCCTCGCCGCGGTTGTTCATGTAGACGAACTTGCCGCTAGGATGCACCTGCAACGTCGCTGGCTCATTGCGTCCCGTAAAACCCGAGATGGTGGACTTCTTGTCGATGAAACGGAGGCTCCCCGTAGCCGCGTCAAAGGCGAAGGACCAGAGCTCGGAAGCGAACTCACAGGTCATGAACATACGACCCTTCTTGTCAAAGGCGGCATGTCGAGGACCGGTGCCTAGGGGACACTGATAAACCGAGGCGAGCTCCAGCCGGCTACCTATGCGGAATACATAGACCCGCTCCCCCGCCTTCTCGCAGACCACGAGGAACTGTCCGGAAGGATCCACCACCACGATATGGGCATGAGGACTGGCCTGCGCATGGCCCCCGCCTTGGGGCGAGCTATTGGGATCGATGCCGCGGCCGGTCAGCACGAATACGTCTTGGACTTCACCGATGGAGCCGTCATCTTCCAGACCGTATTGCACCACAGTCGAGTCGTCATACTCGAACTTCTCGACCCATCTGCCCTCAGCCGTCTCGACTACCTTCACTACGTGGTCGAAGAAGCCGTGATTGGCCGTGAACAGCAGCCTCTTCTCGTCATGGATGGTTACCGCCGCCGGCATCGCCCCCACCGAGCGCTGGGAGTTGAGGAAAGTCAACAACCCGGTGGCGGGATCCACCCGCCATGAAGACACGTTGGAGGCTGGACGGATCGGGCCCCGCCCATCGGTCTTCCTCTCGTCGACCGCGTAAAGAACCGAGCACTTCGGCGAATAGGCGAGGTAGCCCGCTCTCTTGGGCCACTCGCCGGTAGTTCCGAGAAGATTCAGACTGCTGCCATCGGCGCTCACTTCAAAGATGGAGATGCCGCCGCCTTGGAAATTGGCTACGTGGTTGCAGCCCACATATGCGATCAGACGCTTCTGTCCTTCGCTCACGTCTTCACTCCCTCAGTATGCACTCTCTGCCACTAGACCTCTGCCCCCAGGTATTCATTCACGGCTTGGGCGGAACCCCGGGATGGTCGGGATACTTGGCGGCGATCTCGAGCACCCGTGGATCTTGCAGGCACATTAGGTAGCCGTTGTCGTAAACAAGCTTGTCGTTGACTGTCAAAGTGACGTTTCTGATGTCAGCGGTGATGTGTGGGTAGTAGTTGTAGTTCTCGTTAGCCGGAGCCGAACCCACGTGCCAATGGACATTCGAAGTGTGGGAGTGGTCGATGATGCGCTTGTAAATAATGTTCGGGCACTGGTCCTCGGTGACCTTGGCGTTGGGATGGATGCCGAAGTGGAAGGTGTCGAACTTCCAGATACCGTCCCCGACCTTCTGCTCCATCACTTTGAGGAACCGTTCAAGAGCTTCCGCCTCCTTGCCGCCCGATATCCTCGCCATCCGGCTGTCTTTGACTTCGATGCGGATCGGTTCTTTCCAGGCGGGCGGGATACCGATGTAGCGTGACCACCAGGGCAACATGCAGTCAAACACCAGGACCCCGTTCACATCCTTGCAGTTGATGGGCGGGTGGACCCATTCCGGCCAGGGGATGTAATGGCTGGCGTCTCTACGCCAGGAGTTGTAGGGCATGCCAGGAATACCTGGGCGTTGCTGCGGATCCAAGGTGTATCCCTCAAGATGCGTCCCGTTGGGATCCGTCATGACGAACTTGGCCATGTGCGTCATGAACGGGTCCGAACTGATGTGGCGGATCCAGACTACGAGCTCATGGGGTGTCTGGGCCCACTCGGTCATGAGTAGCGCCGCCGTCACCGGGAACATCCGCACGTACCAGGTCTTGACTTCCTCTATGTATTTGCGGAACTCCGCCACCTCTTCGATGGCCAGGTCCAAAGAGGTGTTGATGAATACGTCAGCGTCCCTGATGGCCCCTTTGACCACCGGCGGCAGACGCCAGCCGTGGACGGGCATGACCTCGTCTATCCACAACACCGAGCAGTTGGCGCCACGAGACTGGACCACGGCCTGAGTCCACCCGACGGCCTGCTCATCCACCAGGTTGTCGCTCCCGTAGAGGCCATCGCTGTGAGCTAGGATGACCACTTCCATGCCCGGCTTGATCTCGGCGCAATGGTCCACCATCTGGGTGAGGGACTTGAGCGCCGCTTTGGGGATTCCGTATTGATGACTCACGATGTTTCTCCTTTCAAAGCCTCGCCCCCGTTTGGGCCGTTCTCGGCGCCGTTGGGATCGAGGGGGAATCTCAGGTGCCACTCGGGGATACCAAGGTCCTCAAGCGCGCGCCTCCTGACTTTGAAAAGTAACGAAGCCAGACGCTGTCGCTCACTACGGCTGAGGACCGAAAAGATGCGACGGTCGGTCTGATTGTGAAGAGATTGCTCGAAAACCTCGCGACCCTTGTCCGTAAGCTCGACTTCCACCTTGGAGCGACCGGTGCCCCTATGGCGGGCGATTAACCCGTCAGCCTCCATGCGTCTGAGCATCTCGGTCACTGAATTCAGCTCCCTGAACAGGTCACGAGCGATCTCCACGGGAGTCGTGCGTCCTCCGTGGTTCTGGATGATGAACAGGATGGCCCGACGTTCGTTGCTGATACCGAAGCGCGCGTAGTCCCTTTCGCGCGCCCGCAAGATGGCATCCCTGGTCTGCGCGATGAGCACCCACAGCATGAAGTATTCGTCGGGAGAAAAACGCGCGTCTTCGGTCTCAGTCATTGCTTCACACCCCTATCTTGAAGAGCCTTGCCGCATTACCACCAAGGATAAGGCTTTTGCTCTCCGCGGGGATGTCCAGGGCGTTGATGATCTCGATGCCCCTCACAAACCACTCCCGCCGCACCGGATAGGAACTTCCGTACAGGATGTGGTCTACACCTAGGACCTTGACGGCGCACTCCAGTTGCGCCTTACCCCATTGCGGGGCCCCCGACGTATCGAAGTAGATGTTATCGGACAGGTGCCGGCGGACACGTGCGACCTCTTCTTCGTTGAAATCCAGTCGCTTTAGCTGATCCCTTACCGCTACCACTTCTGGTGCCAGCCCATTGACAAAGGCGAAGAAGCCTCCGCCCAGCATAGAGTGGACCAACTTCAAGTTGGGACACTCGTCGAACAGGTCGCTGAAGATCTCCCGCCCTACTCCAGTCGCCTGATCTACACACCGTCCGAGTTGCCGCCGCAAGTTTGTGTACTTGAGCAGCGAGCCATAGTCGACCGGCAGAGGCGTGTGATGCACGACCACGGGCACGTCCAGCTTGTTGAGCTCCCGGAAGTAGGACCGGAATTCGGGCTCATCCAAGTAGAGCCGGCCATAGTGGACCGCCATCTGCACCCCGGAGAAGCCCAGCTTGTCTAGACAGCGTTCGACCTCAGCTAGACACTCGGGATCCCCCCAAGGAGGCACTACCGCTAGGGCGCGAAAGCGACCGGGATAGCGGTTGATGTGCTCATACAACCGGTCATTGACCTGCTTACACAGATCGATGGTGAGCCACTCCTGCCAGCAAGGGACGCGCAATATGCCTACGCTTACGCCGGCAGCGTCCATGTCCTTGAGCTGGGCATCGACGTCGTACTGCTTCTCTATGTAGTTGAGATTCTCGAAGCCCTCCGGCTTCTCCAGCACTATCTGCTTAAGATCGGTGCCCGGCACCACCCTCACATAACAAGACCAATCGTCGTCTCTGGAAACACAGTTGACGAAGGCGTCGCGCAAGGCCTCGTCGGTGAAGAGATCCTCCGGAAGCCAATGCATGTTGGCGTCAATAATCATCCAATACCTCCATCCATACCCCCTCTGCCGTCTCCATGATTGTCCAGACAACTTGCTCAGTTATATCCGTATACGACTTCGTATACGAATGTCAACCAGACTACCCCATTTTCTCTACGAAATCAAGGTCAACGGGCGCAACTCGTGGCCCGCGGCTATCCCGGCTCCGTTGCCGTTAACGACACTGGGCTGGATCCTTTCCCGCAGAACTACAGTCCTCGGAGCACATCACCCCGACTTCATGAGGCTCGGCAACCATGTGCTAAGTCCGGGAATGAATACGAGCAAGAGCAGCAAGAGGCACATGGTCCCTACGAAAGGAAGCACCCCCCGGAAGATGGTGTACATGGGCACATCCCGGTGCTGGCCGGCCAGTGTGAAGACCACCACCCCGACTGGCGGCGTGACACAGCCGATCATGATCGATAGGACCGTGATCACACCCAGTTGCAGCGGCGAAAACCCCATGTCGACCAGAATGCTAAAGAAAATCGGCAGGGTGATGATCATTACCGACCATATGTCCATGAGCGCACCGAGGATCAGGTACAGAACACACACCAGGATAAGAATCGCGTACTTGTTGATGGATGCCTCGGCGATGGCATCGGCGAGCGTAGTGGCAAGCTCGGTGGTCGTGATGAAGTAGCTGAAGTAGCGGGCGCCCATGATCAGCAGCAGGATCATCGCCGAAGTCCGAGTCGCCTCCACCAGGGAACGACCGATGGTCCGAAGACTGAGCTGGCGGTAGAACAGACTCACCACGATCACTGCCACTGTCCCGACCGCCCCTGCCTCCGTGGGCGTAAAGAAGCCAGCCATGAGGCCGCCCATCACTAGCAGGAACACGATCACGACACCGACAAGTCCCTTGAGGGACTTCAGTCTCGCCAGAAGATTGCTCGGCTCGTGCTTGGAGGACAGGCCCGGATTCAATCTGCACTGCAAGGCTATCTGGCCCATGAACATCAGCGTGAGCACTATTCCCGGTATGATCCCGGAGATGAACAAGGGGCCGATGGGCGTCTCAGTTATAAACCCGAAAACCACGAACGCGGCACTGGGCGGGATCAGGATACCGAGGTTGCCCCCTGCAGCGATGGAACCGAAAGACAGCCTGTCGTCATAACCGAACCGCCGCATCTGGGGAAGGGCTGCCTTGTTCATCACGGCCGCCGTGGCGATATTGTCCCCGCAGACTGCACCGAAGGCCGCGCAGGACCCGACGGTCGCCATGGCAAGGCCGCCCCGCAGATGCCCCACCCACTTGTCAAAGGTATCAAAGGCTGCTCGTATGACGCCGCCCTGCCCAGCGATAACCCCCATAACCACGAACAGAGGGATGACTACGAGGATCGGTGAGGAGGCCACTTCGAAGACCGTGGTAGCGAGCGTCGACTTCGCAGCTGCCAGTCCTCTGGTCAATGAGAAACCGATGAAGCCGGCCGCCATGAGAGCAAGCCCCACATGGAGCCGGAGAAACATCAGGCCGAAGAAGATGACAGCACCTATCAGGGCAATCACCCACAAGGGAAGGTCAGCCATCAGTCCACCGCCTTCCCCAGGGAGCCGATGAAGCGCCCGACGTAGATGGGTATGAGCGTGAACACGCCCGCCGCCATAAGGTATGCGAAGGGGTATTTGGGTATCTCCAAGGTTCCCGGCGTGGTCTCGCCGCGGGCCTGGATCTTGATGCCCCACGCGATCATCTGCCAGAGCACGATGCCCAAGACGGCCAACGCTATGAGGTAGATGAGGGGTGCTATCACACGTCGGACCGACGCCGGAAAGCGTTTGACCAGCACATCCACTGTCATCTTCTCGTGCCCCATGTGCTCGGCACCGAACACTGTGGCAGTCATGATCAGCAGGGAAAGCCTGGTGATATCCATTGATCCGGGCAAGGGAGAGCCCAGAAGCCGCCGCCCGACCACGGAGTACACCATGGCAAGCACAAGCAGCCCCAAGACCGCTGCGCCGATGTAACCGAACCAGATGTACACAGGTCTGTACAAGTCTTCGAGTCGCCGGGCGAGTCTGGCGGGACCCGAGGTGGAAGCAGCCACCGTCTGGTCGGCTTGCCGATGGTCGCTCATTCTCGTCCTTTCACCGTGATGGTCGGCCCTGGTCGCAGAACGACCAGGGCCGACCGTGGGTATCCCGTTAAGGTCACTCGTTACTGCGCCGAATACTTCTTAACCAGCTCGGCGATCCTGTCGATCACCGCCTGGCCCGGCTTATCGGCACCCAGAGATTGCACCCACTTGTCCCAAACCGGCATCAGGGCCTGCTGCCACTGAGCCCGTTCTTCGGCAGAGAGCACGTAGATGGGCGGCTTGCCCTGACCCTTGTCGGAACCCTCTACCGCCTTCTTGGCGCCAAGAGTCGCCTTTTCGTTCGCGTCCGTATACTTGGCAGCCGCTTCCTGACCGCTCATGCTCATGATGGCTTCCTGAACGGCAGCCGGCAGGGAGGCCCAGCGGTCCTTGTTCATGACCAGCACCCAACAGCGATAGAAGAAGTCGCCCTCGGTACGGAACTTGGTCACGTCCTTGAGACCGGTGCTCAGCATCAGCGAGTAGCTGACGAAAGCGCCGTCAGCCAGGCCGCGTTCCATGGAGGTGGCAAGATCGCCTGTCGAGATCTCGACCGGAGTCGCCCCCAGGGTGTCCAGAATCCAGGTCTCCACTTTGCCGCCGGAACGCATCCGCATGCCTTTGAGATCAGCCGGCAGCTTGACCTCTTTGTTCCCTGCATACTGAGCACCAGAGATGACCGTGACCCCGAGCACCTGGAGGTCTTTCCACTCATCCTTGGCATACTCCTGGATGATGTCCCAGTACACCTTTGCGGCTACCACGGCGTTCGGGAACAGCATGGGCAAGGAGCCGACCTCTGAGATCGGAAAGACACCAGCGTTGTACTCGGGCTCAAGCAGAGCGATGTCGGCTGCCCCAGAAAGTACGGCGTCCAGTAGCTGCTCGGACTTCACCAGCGAGTTCTCGCCATAGTGGGTGATTTTGACCCGACCGTTAGTGGCCTGCGTTATCGAGTCAGTCCACGGCACCAGGTAAGCCGTCACCAGGCTGGCACGTGAGGGAGTGCCGTAAGCGAACTTCAGCTCATAGGTCTTCCCTTCATCAACCGTGGTGGTAGGGCCGGCTGTCGTACTAGTCTCCACAACACTGGTGGTGGTAGGCGCAGCAGTGGTGCTAGGGGCAGCAGTGGTCGTGGTCTCCTCCGCTTCGCCGCAGCCGGCGAGAAGAACAGCCAACCCCAGGGCCACCATCAGCAACACCAGCAGTGCAAGTCGTTTCTTGTTCATGTCTTACCCCCTCTGCGAGGTTCGATTGACGGTCGTTGGTCGACAGCTTGTCTGTGACTCTTGAAACCCCGTCCCCCTGTGCCGATAGTCATACCTCCTATTCGAACTGGCTTGACTTCGGTCGTATCCGCCTTCGTATACGAAGTCGTATTAGCTTATGCTGACGCGCATCTGCGGTCAATATCTGTGTACACTTGAATTAGTCGATGCCGAGCATCATTGGTCGACCAACTTTAGTAGGGGCAGCTAACTAGCGGAGGCATTCTGGCAGCCATGGGAGCGTCCGCGCCTGAGCGACTCGGACCGGGAACTGGCCGACTCAGGTCGGCAGCGGGCCAGCTGGCCAAGAACCCCCATTTCTGGGTGGTATTGGTCCTGTGTGGCTTGATCCTTTTTTTCTATCAAGCCTGGCCTTGGCGCGACTGGCAGCTGGAGAAGGGGGTCTGGCGCTTCTTCCCTTGGCTGGCTCAGCTTGAGCCATTGGTAGTCAAAGTCGAGCTCAAGTACCATCTTTTCGGGGCTTTATTCCTCGTGCCCATCATCTACGGGTCTCTCGTCCTTTCCTGGCCCGGCGGCATGTTTGCCTGGGCTTTGTCGCTCATCTGGGTTCTACCGACGCTCCTATCCTGGAGGAACAGCGCTGTCCTCCTCAACTTGGCCTTCCTCCTCATTCCGGTGCTGCTGGTAGCCATCATCAACGGCGAGCGCCGGTGGCGGGAGAGCGAAAAGCGACATTTTGCTGAGCGTGAAGAGGAGCGCAAGGCATACATCGCCAAACTGGTGGAAACGCAGGAGGCCGAGCGACGGAGAATCGCCCAGGAACTGCACGACGAGACCCTTCAGACCCTCATGGTGATAGCCAACAAAGCCGACTCGCTGGCGACAGCAAGCGGCGATGGACAGCTGGCTGAGGGTAACCGCTGGATAAAGCAGGAGCTCCTCAAGACCATGGATGACCTGCGCCGGCTCAGCATGAACCTGCGGCCGAGCATCCTCGACAACTTCGGGCTCGTCTCCGGAATACGGTGGCTGGTCAACCACGGCAACACCCAAGGCAGCTGCCACCTGGAGGTGACAGTCGTCGGCGCTGAACAGAAGATGTCGAGCCTTGCTGAGGTTACTGCCTTCCGCGTGATCCAGGAAGCCATAGCCAACATCCAGCGGCATGCCCAGGCCAAGCGCGGCAAGGTCATCTTGGAGTTCGAAGAGGACCGACTGGGGCTGGAAGTGTGGGACGATGGGGTCGGTTTTCAGCCCCCGGATCGATTGGGGACGCTGGTGAGTCAGAGCAAGCTGGGGATGCTGGGCATGGAACAGCGCGTCCTGTCGCTTGGCGGCAATATAGAAATCGAATCCTATCCTGGCAGGGGAACCCGAATCTGGGCCGAGATACCGTATCAGCCCTTAACCGAGATCATCCAGCTTGATAAGGCCTGACTTCAACGCTACAAAAACCGCCTCGGTCCGCGAGCGTACGTTCAGTTTCTGGAAGATATCGGCGAAGTAGCTCTTGACCGTGGCCTCGGTCACCCCGAGTGCGGCCCCTATTTCTTTGTTCGACAACCCCCTGGCCGCCATCGTCAGCACTTCCAGCCCCTTGGGGTTAAGGTTAAGAGTGCAGTGGGTGACTTGCCTGAGCGGTCGCGAAACATGCTTCAGCGCGTACTTGAGCACTTCCTGGGAGACTTCCGGGGAGAGCACCATATCTCCGTCTCTGACCGCCCGGATAGTGTGTATGACCTCCGGCCCGAAGATAGATTTGACCAAGTAGCCGCTGGCCCCGGCCTGGAGGATGCTGAAGATGGTCTCCACGTCAGTGTGCACGGTCAAGATCAGCACGGAGGTGAGCGGGTAAGAAGCTTTGATCTGCTTGGTAGCCTCTACCCCGTTGAGCACCGGCATGCTGATGTCCATTATGACTATGTCGGGTTGAAGCTGCCTCGTCATGTGGATGGCTTCCTGCCCATTGCCGGCCTCCCCTACGACCCGGAAATCCGGCTCCCCCTCCAAGATGTCACGCAAAGCACGTCTGACCAGGGGATGATCATCCACCAGGAGGATGCGGACCCCGCCCGGTCCGGCCGCCGGCGCCTTCGCCGGCCGGCTTTCCTGTCCTTCTTCCTGCGTCATCTGCGCTCTTTCCAATGTTGTTTCCCCTTGGCAGCGGTCAACTGGTTGATGCCCGTCTGCACACATCAAGCTTAGCTTCGCAGCGACTGTTTGGACAACAGCGCTATCCGGCGACCAAGCGCTGATGTATTCTCGAAACAAAGGGAAAGGAGGGCGGACACCATGGCCGTGATCACAATCTCGCGCGAAGCCGGTAGTGGGGGCACCTACATCGCTCAGAGAGCGGCGGAAATGTTGGGCTATCACCTGGCCGACCGGGGCACGGCGGTCGCCGTGATGGAAGAGTACGGCTACTCCCGTTTCGAAGAGGAATTCGACTCCAGGACTGGCTTCCATCTCGAACGCGTCCGTAGCGGCATGGAGAGACCGGAATTGCGCCCGCTGGTCGACCTGCTGCCCCAGATCAGCGTGGCCCTCGCCAATCATGGTAACGTGGTCATCCTGGGGAGAGGCAGTTTCTCCGTCTTGGGGGGGCTGACCGACGTTCTCAACGTACGCATCCAAGCCCCTTTCGGCCTAAGGGTCAGATGGTTTATGGAGCGGCAAGACCTGGAGCAGGGTCAAGCGGAAGCTCTGGTGCGCGAGAGGGACGAGGTCCGGGCCAGTTTTGTCAAATCATGGTACGGTGCCCGCCTGGACGACGCTCGGCTTTTCGACTTGGTGATAGACACCGCGAAAGTGCCTTTGGACACGGCCGTGCAGTGGCTGGTAGAGATGGCCCGGACCTTGGAGAGCAAGAAGAGTGAGGCGGGACGCACCAGTCGCTCGCTGCAGGTCGATCCCAATCTGGCCGCGACGGTCTCACGGATACTCGGCTGCTCCCGCGGCCACCACTAGACGGGGCACCTACCAGATACCGCCTTCAGATAGCAAGACCGCCATCTACGGGCAGAACCGCGCCCGTGATGAAGGAGGCCGCATCTGAGCACAGCCAGACCACAGCCTCACCCATGTCATCCTGGGGATCGCCCATCCTGCGCAAGGGCACACCCTCGATCATGCGCTCTCGCATGCCCTCCATCGACGAGGTGATGTTGTCGGAAAGCATGGTGTGGGCTATCGGGCCCGGGCAGACGCAATTCACCCTGATCCCGTGTCTCGCCCCCTCCAAAGCGGCGATCTTGGTGAGAGCCACCACTCCCGCTTTGCTGGAGCCGTAAGCAGCGAAGCCGGGGATCTGGCGGAGAGCCTGGGCAGACGAGCAGTTCACGATCGCCCCTCGACCTTGCTTGCTCATCTGCCTCATCTCGTATTTGAGGCAGAGATAGACACCCGTCAGATTGACATCCAGCTGCCGTCCCCACAGCTCGGTGGAAGACTCCATGATGGGCTCTATCGGCACCCGGACCCCGTCTGGACCGATCCCGGCGTTGTTGTAGGCGAAGTCGAGGGATCCGTATAGCGCGACAGTCTGCTCCACCATGGCCGCTACCTCGTCTTCGACCGTCACATCGCACTTGATGAAGGTGGCTTCCCCTCCCGCCTCGCGGATGATGCGGACGGTTTCCTGCCCTCCTTCGAGGTTGATCCCGTCAGTGACCACCACCCTGGCGCCTTCGCGGGCAAACACGATAGCAACCCCGCGGCCTATGCCCGACCCCGCGCCGGTGATCACGGCCACTTTGTCTACTATGCCCATGCGGTTGTTCTCACCGTATCGTTTCATGTCCCCCTCAACGATCCTCTTTCACAGGAATAGAACGGAAGCAGCCCCTGGAGGCCGCGGTTATCTTACGGCGCCAACCTAACACCCAGAACACACGCAGGTCAACGCGCAGGAGCTGAGGCGCAGACCGCAAGACAAGGCTGACAGCCCTCAAGAGGTCACGGCATGGATGAGTTGTCAGTGCGGAAGAAGCCGCTTGTTGAACGGCGAGCGCCTCTACTTGATCTGCTCAGCCAGGTACTGCGATAGACCTAGCTGCTCGATCTGGTCGAGCTGTGCCTCGATCCAGTCAACGTGGTCTTCCTCGTCCTTGAGGATCGATTCGAAGAGCATCTTGGACGCGTGGTCGCCAGCTTCGGCGGCGACTTTGGCCGAGTGGTTGTACTTGGCTACGGCATCGAGTTCGGCGTCCAAATCATGAGCATGCATCTTGGGCACGTCGCTGCCAATCACGATCTTGCCTAGGTTGCTGACTATAGGCCTGCCCTCCAGAAAAAGTATGCGCTCGATCAGCCTCTCGGCATGTGTCATCTCGGTGATGGCACGCTTCTTGATGACCTCGCTGAGTACCCCGTAGTTCCAGTTCTCGCACATCTCGGCGTGCACCATGTACTGGTTGATGGCGCCCAGCTCTTCGGCAAGACGGGCGTTCAGCAGCTCGATCACTCGCTCGTCGCCTTTCATTTCGGTCCTCCTCTGCGCAATCGGGCTTGGCCTGTATGCGGAAGTACGATCTTTGCCTATCTTACCCACACTGGGCCACATTGGGAACATTGGGCCCGGCGGCGGGCGCCAGAAAGTCTGCCTGCTTTCGCCTACCCGGGGAGAACTACGCCGATGCCGGCCGTAGCGAGCACGGGGGGACGATTGGAACAAGCCTCGACAAAGCAGCCGGTCAGCCTGGATTCTGTGGGCCATACGTCAATGAGCCGTGCTGGATTCGAACCAGCGACACCCGGATTAAAAGTCCGGTGCTCTACCAGCTGAGCTAACGGCCCCTGAAGACCAAGGATTGTAGCCCTCGGTCCAAGGGGTGTCAACGCGGGCTTGGCTCCGATACCGGGCCGGCGTCTTCGCCGCACCGGACTCACTCACCTGCCGAGGCCCCGCTTTGGGACCGTTTGCCTTTACGTGCCGTTTACGCCCAAACGGATATCATCGTCTTCGACGCCCGTCTCACCTAGCCATGAGCTGTCACCGACACGCAGGCGATGTGGGCGTGGCTTTAGACAAGTGAAGACCACCCGGCGTGACAAACTATGGGCGAAGAGGAACCGGTATGAGAGACAAAGGGACTGGACACGACTTCTGGCGATTCTCCGATCTACGCGGGCGCCTTTCGAGGCCTTTGGTGCTGGCCGTCACTGTATTGGCCCTTTCCCTCTTCGGCTTTGTCTACGGCCTGGCTTCTCCCAGCGGGGCCTCCGCCTGGGCGGACTGCCCCAAGGGTCTGGTGAACGATCCCTACCCCGGTCGCTGCGGCCGTTACGTGGATACGAACGGGGATGACATCTGCGACCTCTCGCAGCCCAAGCCGGCTAGCACCACCACGACTTCGCCAGCCATGGCCACCGTCACCACGGGGGAACCACCTACGGGTGACTGCCCGCTGGGCCCCTGCGCAGGTTGTGGAGCCTGCTTCGGCCTGGGAGCCACGAGCTCCTCACCGAGTACACATGGAGAGCTTGCAGTCGAGGCCACCGCGGCTACCGTCGATGCAGCCTCGGGGGAAGGTGAAGCCTCCTTCTTTACTCATTACCTGGTCAGCCCCCTCGCTCTCGGTTTCTTCGTGGTCTATGCGGCCAGCTTCTTCCTCTACAAGAGCAAGAGGATCCGTATCACCACGCACCGCAAAGTTTGGAATGTCCTCTTGCTCCTCACTTTCCTGGTGACCGGCCTCTTCGGGCTCATTTTGGCGGTGCAACTTGACTACGCCCTGCCTTTCCGGCTCCCCCTGGATCTGCTCTTCTGGCATGTGGAAGCCGGCATCGTTATGACCCTCATCTCCTTCTTCCACCTCGGCTGGCACTTCAACTACTACCGCAACCTCCTCCGCCAGACACGCAGGCGTGCCAGCGACGCCCGCGACTGTGCTGACGGGCCGAGGAATAGACCCCCGCTTGAGCGGGTAAAGTCGCGCCATGCGGATACACTACTTGCAGCACGTGCCGTTCGAGAGCCTCGGAGCGATCGCCGAGTGGGCCGACAGCCGTGGCCACTCTGTGACGAGGACTGAGCTCTGGCGGGTGGACAAGGACATGCCAGCCTTGCCTGAACAGACCACCTTCGACTTCTTGGTGGTGCTGGGGGGACCGATGAGCGTCTACCAGGATGCGGAGTATCCTTGGTTGCCTGCCGAACGGGATTTCATCCGCAGAGCAGTCACGACGGGGGGTCGCGTACTCGGGATCTGCCTGGGGGCGCAGCTCATCGCTGCTGCCTTGGGAGCTGCAGTCCACCCCGCCCCCCACAAGGAAATAGGCTGGTACCCAGTCGAGTTGACACCGGCCGGACGCGGACTGGCGGTTTTCGATGGTTTTCCCGCGCGGTTCGAAGCCCTTCACTGGCATGGTGACATGTTCGAGATCCCGGACTCAGCCGTGTGGGCGGCCTCCTCGGTTGCGTGCCCGCATCAGGCTCTAGTCCTCGACCAGGGACGAGTGGTGGGGCTGCAGTTCCACCTGGAAGAGACGCCGGACTCTCTGTCGCTGCTCGTAGAGAACGCGGGTCATGAGCTCGCCGGAGACGAAACGACACCCGGCCCGCGTGGGCCCTGGACGGCTAGCCGAGAGGAGGTGCTCTATGCGAGGGCACCCTACGCCGCCTGTAAGGACCTCTTGTTCCGGCTCCTCGATCGGATGGTGCGCGCCTGACCGAGAGTCCGCGACCGGATGGCACGCGCCTGACCCAGTCTCCTCATCAGGCCCTGCGGCAGCAGCCGGCAGACCAAGAAGACCCAGGAACTGAACATGTCGCGCCGCTGGATATCGGCCCCATTGACCGCTGCCGCGACCAGGGCTCGACGTTGACCGATGTCCTTCTCCGAGCCATTGTTATGAGACAGTGTTACGAAGCGCCACGCCTCGCCGGGGCGTGGCCGTCCCACGCAACCTGAAGGAGGCTTTCGGATGAGCAACACCGGCGGAACCGTCAAGTACTACCCGGCCTACTGGGGCGGCAAGAAGTTAGCCTACCCCAACTTCCCCCCGGAGTCGCCCAAGTTCGCGAATTCGGTGGTAGTGGGCAATCTGATCTTCGTCTCAGGCTGCCAAGGTCAGAACGATGAAACGATGCAAGTGGAGACAGACGTTTTCGAGGAGCAGATGATCATCGCCCTGGACAAGGTGCGCAAGTGCATGGAAGAGGCGGGCAGCTGCATGGACAACATCGTCAAGACAGTGATGCTGCTCAAGAACCTCGACGACTACCCGAAAATGCGGAAGACCGAGCTGGAGTACTACCAGAAATATGCCCCCCGCCTAGTGGAAGACCCCCCGGCCAGCACCTTCATGCAGGTCGGCCTGGCTCGACCCGAGTTCCTCGTGGAGATCGACGTCATAGGCGTGGTTTCTCGAGATTAGGCGAGTGGCGACGAGTCATCCCAGTCTCAGCCGGAAGAAACCCGAAGGGGCCGGCCCCAGGGCCGGCCCCTTCCCTTAGGGTAAATAGTCTTTCCGCTGACTGCTGGTCCGTTTCGCCTCCCCGCTCCGACCCTACCCCGGGGTTCAGTGCCGGAAGTGCCGCCGCCCCGTGACCACCATGGCCATGCCCCGCGACTCCGCCAGCGCAAGAGCCTGGTCGTCGCGTATGGAGCCACCGGGATGGATGACGCAGGTGGCGCCGGCGTTCGCCGCCACCTCGAGAGCGTCGGGAAAGGGGAAGAAAGCATCCGAAGCCACCGCACACCCCTGGAGCGGGAAGCGGGCTCTACTCACCGCCAGGTTGGCCGAATCCACTCGACTCATCTGTCCAGCCCCGATGCCGACGGTCATCAGGTCTTTGGCCAAGATGATGGCATTGGACTTGGTGTGCTTAGCCACCCGCCAAGCGAAGAGCAGGTCGCCCCACTCTTCCTCGGTCGGCTGGCGGGTAGTCACCACACGCATGTTCTCCCGCTGGTCGACCTCACAGTCCCAATCTTGGACCAACATCCCGCCGTAAATCCGCTTCATGTCATAGGTGCCGCAGGTATCGCGGTTCTGCTGGCCGGTAAGAATGCGGATGTCTTTCTTCAGAGTGAGGATCTCCAGAGCCTCAGCCGTGTAGCCCGGAGCCCAAAGTACTTCGATGAAATTGGTGGAAAGTAGACGAGCGAGAGCTTCATCAACCACGCGGTTGACAGCTATGACTCCTCCGAAGGCAGACACGGGGTCGCACGAGAAAGCCTTCTCGTAGGCAGTGGCCACAGATTCAGCCACTGCGACTCCACACGGGTTGTTGTGTTTGATGATGACGCAGCAAGGGAGCGTGAATTCCTCGAGCACACGCCGAGCCGAATCAAGATCAAGCAGGTTGTTGAAAGACAGCTGCTGACCGTGGAGCTGCTCAAGCCGTCCGGCGGATTCTCCTTCCAGGCCCGCAGAGGCATACCAAGCTGCACGCTGGTGCGGGTTCTCCCCGTAGCGCAGGTCCTTAACCTTCACGAGGTCGAGAAGCAGATACTCTGGGAATCCAGGCTCGGCTTCGGCAAACCAGGTGGCGATGGCCGAATCGTAGTGAGCGGTATGGTGGAAGGCTTTGGCGGCCAATCTGCGACGCGTCTCCAAGAACAACTCCCCCTGGTTCGCACGCAGTTCGGCCAGGACTGCCTCATAGTCCGCCGGGTCGGTGACGATGCCCACCCACGCAAAGTTCTTCGCCGCCGCCCTTACCATGCAGGGCCCGCCGATATCGATATTCTCGATGGCCTCGGCCTCTGTCACTCCTCTCTGGGCCACTGTCGCCTCAAAGGGATAGAGGTTGACCACCACCAGATCGATAAGCTTGATACCGAGCTCGGCTATAGCCTCCAGGTGGCTGGATCGCCCCCGGTCAGCCAGTATGCCCCCGTGGATAGCCGGATGCAGGGTCTTGACCCTCCCATCCATGATTTCGGGGAAACCCGTGACTTCGGAAATGCCGGTGACCGGCAATCCCGCTTCACGCAGATGGCGAGCTGTCCCCCCGGTGGAGATGATCTCCACGCCCAACTCCACCAGGCCCCGCACAAAAGGCTCAAGACCACCCTTGTCCGACACCGACACCAAAGCCCGCGCTACCTTCACTTCTCCTCCTCTGCTCACTGCCTCAGCGCTACTATGACCGCCCCCCGTGATTTCTCAGTCTACCGTCACTACCCGGCTCCCTGGAAGTGGGGGGTGTACTCGACCGGCGGCGAAGAGTCTGATGGTATCGGGCAGCAGCCTATGCTCCACGGCGTGGATACGGGTCGCCAGCGTTTCTTCAGTGTCGCCTTCCTCCACTCTTACGGCCTCTTGCGCAATGATGGGCCCAGTATCCATGCCCTCGTCGACAAAGTGGACGGTTACTCCCGTGATTTTCACCCCGTAGCGCAGAGCGTCCTGGATAGCGCTGGTCCCCGGGAACGAGGGAAGAAGAGCGGGATGGAGATTGATGATGCGATAGGGGAAGGCGCGGATCACCGCCGGCGAAAGCAGCCGCATGTAGCCGGCCAGCACTACCAGATCGGGCTCGGCTTCACACAGGGCGGACACTAGAGCTAGATCGTGTTCCTCCCGGCTGGCGAAGTCACGCGGAACCAGCACCCGGGTGGGGATCCCTGCCCGTCGCGCCCTGGTAAGCGCGAAAGCTTCGGGCACATCACTCAGTACAAGGACCACCTCCATCCGGGGCTCCCCCGGAATCACAGGCTGCCAAGTTACCCGATCGGGCTCGCCGGAACGGACCGCGTCGCCGATCTCAGGAACGTCTTCGGAAAGATCCCTGACCACGACCTCCGGACGGTGAAGCTGATCGATGATGGCCTGCAGGTTCGAACCGCTGCCCGAAGCAAGCACGGCCAACCGGAACAGTCTGCGCTGCCCGGGCTGCGCGTCGTCCCCAGACTTAGTCACGAGACGCCCTCCAGCACCACCCGCGGCTCGCCGCGCACGATGCTGCCCAAAACCATGACTTGCTCGCCGCTATCCCGCAACAACCGGCGAGCTGTGTCTACGGCGGCCGCGGGCACGACTAGCACGTAGCCCACCCCCATGTTGAAGGTGGCGAACATCTCCTTGTCGGGGATCTCCCCCAGTTGCTGGATGACACGGAACTCCGCGGGAACGTGCCAATCGGTGAAGCCGAGCCGAGCCGAGAGGTGCCCGGGGATGACCCGGGAAAGATTGCCGACCATGCCGCCTCCTGTTATATGGGCCATAGCCCGCACGGGGACGCCTTCCTCAAGCAGCCGCAGCACGCTTTTCACGTAAATGCGGGTAGGGCGCAGGAGCACGTCCGCAACAGTCTCCTCGCTCTCAGGGAACTGAGCAGACAGGCCCAGGCCGCCCACTTCCAGCACCCTCCGGAGAAGCGAATAGCCGTTCGAATGGAAGCCGCTCGCAGCTAGACCCAGGACCAAGTCGCCCTCCTGGACCGCGGACCCGTCGACAAGGTGCTTCCGCTCCGCCAGACCCACGCAGAAGCCCGCCAGGTCGAACTCGTCAGGAGCGTAAAGACCCGGCATCTCCGCCATTTCGCCTCCCACCAAGGCACATCCAGCTTCGCGACACCCCGCCGCCACTCCCCCGACGATGCGTGCTACCTCGTTGGGGGCCAGCCGTCCGACCGCGACATAGTCCAGGAACAGAAGGGGACGAGCCCCTACCGTGAGAACGTCGTTCACCGACATGGCCACGAGATCGATACCAACGGTGTCAAGCCTTTGGACTTGCTGGGCCAGCAACAGCTTGGTACCCACGCCGTCGGTGGACGTGACGAGTACTGGTTCCTCGAGCCCCCCGGGCAATTGGAAGATCCCGGCGAACCCCCCCAAGGACCCCAACACCCCTGGGATGTAGGTGCTCTCCACGTCGGCCTTGATGAGGTCGACGGCTTCTTCGCCGGCAGCGATGTCTACGCCGGCTTTGCGATAGGTGAGACCCTCACGGTCTTCGTGGTTTGTGAGATCGCGTCCCCGCCTCACTATGCGGTCACCTCCTGGTCGGCTGGGGTGACTGCCTGTCCGTGGAATCGGCCATGGTAGTCGAGGTACTGACTTCATTCGCACCCTCTGCTGCGGTCGTCGATGTGGGCACGAAGACCGCATTGGCAGTGCCGTCACGCAGAGAGGAGAGCGAAGGCAGCTGGACCGGTCGCACAAACACGATGATGCAGACGAGGACAGCGAGCAGGGCGCCGGCCACAGCGAGCAACCGCCGGTTCCGCTCGATCGAACCGAGCAGGGTAGCCAAGAAGAAGCCGCTCAGCAGAAAGAAGAGGACTATGCTCACCGAGCTTTTCACTCGCACAGCGTACCAAAACTGGCGCGGCTTCGACACGCTCGTGGACAGCACCCCGGTTCGATGTTAGGATTTCCGTGCAAGATTGGTGCCTCTACAGTTAGGCCGTGGCTGCCGGTTGGTGGGCTACGGCCGAGAGGGAAGCCGGTGAGAGGCCGGCGCGGTCCCGCCACTGTATCCGGACCTCAGGTCGCGAACAGCGGGTCGATTCGAGACTAGCAAGGTCCGGGAGTCAGACACCTGCTGTAGAGGAGGAGCAGACGCTTTCCGCGGAGAGAGCGAACTCCGCCCGATTTGCGGGCGCCACTCGGTTCGACCCTATCGTGGTCCGGCCGGGGAGTAGCTGCACTGCTCTCCACCATCTTGCAGGTCGTGACCAACATAGTCGAACCGAAAGGAGTCCGTATGCTCGGGCAGTGGACGCTACTCCGTAGTTCAAAGCAGTCACGTTCGCCACAGCCCCTTTGCTTTCTGCGCACGACCGCTGGTGTCATCTCCCTGTGGCTGGTACTCGCCCTCGCGCTGGTATTAGTAGCCGCGAGCAGCTTGGTACTGGCCGGGTGCGGCTCGGAAAAGGCTGAGACTTCCACCACCGCGGCCAGCCCCGGCTTCCCGGTCACAGTGACCGATGACAATGGGAAGACGGTCACCATCAGCGCTGAACCTCAGCGCATCGTCTCCACTGCCCCCGCCAGCACGGAAATGCTTTTCGCGCTGGGCGTGGGCGACCGTGTGGTCGGGGTGACCTCGCTGTGCGACTACCCACCTGAAGCGGCGGCTCTTCCCAAGGTGGGTGATTATCAGGCCAACACGGAAGCGATCATGGCTTTGAGTCCTGACCTGGTAGTAGGCTACTCCGGAAATGAAGAGGCCCTGGCCCCGGTGGAACAGGCGGGAGCAGCGGTCATCATCCTCAACCCCGACTCGCTCGAGGGCATATATGCCAACATCCAGACAGTGGGAGCCGCCACGGGCAAGATTGCTGAGGCGACTGCCTTAGTGGACAAACTCAAGAGCGAGATAAAGCAGGTCACTGAGGCCGCAACCGCCACCGGGGAGTCACCCAAGGTGTTCTATGCGCTCGATAACACCCTGTGGACGGCCGGTCCCGGCTCTTTCGTGGATGAGCTCTTGACTGCGGTGCACGCCACCAATGTGGGCTCGATGCAGGGCACGAGTGGGCCCGCTCAGGCATACTATCAGTTCGCTCCGGAGCAACTCTTGGCGTCTGACCCAGATGTCATCCTCTTGCCGAACACCGCTTACAAGAGCATCGATGAGTTCGTCAAAGATCCCCGTTTCTCTCAGCTCAAGGCTGTGAAGGAGGGTCGAGTCATCTTGATCGATGACGTGGTCGTCACCCGACCCGGGCCACGTATCGCGGAAGGTCTCAAGAAGCTGCTGGAAGCGGTGCATCCAGGAGCGCTCTAGTCGTCCAGAGTCCGGCGCGGGAAAGAGGTAAGACATACCGCTTGGTCTTGACGGGGGTCTCGCTGGGTCTTCTAGGGGCCATCGTCTTGGCCGCCGTGACAGGAGCCGCCGGAATGTCCGTCAGGGAGAGCTTCGCTGCACTGGCCGGCCTTCTGTGGCATGGCTCGACCGCCAAGGGCGACTTTCCTGATTGGGCCCCCCGGCTATTACTTAACCTCCGCTTGCCCCGCATCGCTCTGGCTATCCTGACCGGGGCCGGCCTGTCCGTCGCCGGGGCTTCTTTCCAGGGGACTTTTCGCAACCCCCTGGCCGAACCTTATCTCCTGGGAGTCTCGGCCGGAGCAGCCCTGGGGGCGACTATTGCCATAATCTGGAAGCCGCTGTTCTCCTTGGGGATGTACACGGTGCCTCTTCTGGCCTTTGCGGGAGCTATCTTGGCCGCCTTTCTCGTCTACCGTTTGGCGACCTTCGCCGGCCATACCCAAAGCGCTTCCCTCCTCCTCTCTGGGGTGGCCGTAGGCTCCACCTTGACCGCTGTTCTTTCGTTCCTCATGGTGACCACCGAGCGGGACCTCCACACTGTGGTGGTGTGGCTCATGGGCGGTCTGGGAGCTGCCACCTGGCACAAGGTGTTCCTGGCCCTTCCCGTGGTCGCCGCCGGCTTCTCTTATATCGTCCTCAATGCCCAACGTATGAACCTGCTGCTGATGGGCGAAGACCGGGCGCGCGAACTTGGGGTCGACAGTCAGCGTACTCGCCGCAACATCATGGTAGCCGCCTCGGTCACCACCGCGGCCGTCGTGGCCTTCTCCGGACTGATCGGTTTCATCGGTCTGATGGTGCCTCACATCATGCGCCTGTTGGTGGGGCCTGACCATCGTCGCCTGTTACCCGCTAGCGCGCTTTTCGGCGCTTTCCTCTTGCTGCTGGCTGACACCGTGGCTCGCACCGTGCTCGCCCCTCAGGAGATCCCTGTGGGCATCATCACCGCCGCCACCGGGGGACCGTTCTTCCTCTACTTGTTGCGGTCGCGAAGAGGAGTCTAGGATGGCATCTTCACCGGATTCACATCTTCCGGCCCCATTCTCCCCGCCCTCGGACAGGGAAACCGCGAGCCCGCTCATCTACGACCTTCGGGGAGTAGAGGTCGCCTTCGAAAACCGCCGGATCCTAGGCCCCTTGGACCTCCAGATCAGAGCGGGAGACTTCCTCGGCATCCTGGGCCCCAATGGTTCCGGTAAGACCACCCTCCTCCGCACCCTTACCGGAGCCCTCCGGCCCAGTCGGGGAGATGTCCGGTTGCTCGCACGACCCGCGGCCGACTATCACCCTTTGGAAATGGCTCGCTTGGTAGGGGTCGTCCCTCAGCAATTCAGTCTGGACTTCGGCTTCACGGTGGCTGAGATGGTGGCGATGGGACGCTATGCGCAGGGAGGACACGGGCTCGCTTTCCGGCCCAAGCTTCGCGGGCTCCCCGCGGCCTCGCCCGGGCTCCTCCGCGGGGAGCCGCGGACTGCCTCTTTGCGCGATGACGAGGTGGTGGCAGAGGTCTTGAGCAAGACCGGGCTTACGGCCTTGACCTCGCGGCCGGTGACAAGACTTTCCGGGGGCGAAAGGCAGCGGGCTTTGATTGCCCAGACCTTGGCTCAGGATACGCCCGTCCTGCTACTAGACGAACCGCTCAACAACCTCGACCTGAACCATCAGCTCGAGATCATGCAGCTGCTCAGCAGTCTGCACGAGGCAGGCCGGACGATCGCGGTGATACTCCACGACCTGAACATGGCGGCCCAGTATTGTGACCGGCTGGTCCTGCTGGAGGAGGGGCGCGTGGCCGCCGAGGGCACTCCGCAGACCGTCCTCGACCCGCGTCTGATCCTGGAAGTGTTCAAGGTACGAGTGACGGTCCATCACCATGGCGCTCGTCCGTATCTCACCCCGGTCTGGTCCCGGGATCAACGTCTGCCCTCCGACCGAGCCGCTCCCCGGGTCCACGTTGTTGCCGGCGGGGGAGCCGCTACGCCCCTGATAGAGGAGTTGGTTGCCCGCGGCTTTGCCCCCAGCCTGGGCGTAGTAAGCGTCTTCGATACCGATTACCTCACTGCCGAGCGTTACGAGTTGGAGGTGGTATCCGCTCCCCCCTTCCAAGCCTTTCCGATTGATGCCATCCAGCAGATGGAAACGCTGCTTGAAGAGAGCGAGGCCTTAGTGGTAGCCCCGGTCTTCTTCGGCAGTGGGAACCTGGAGCTGCTCCATCTTGCTCTACGAGCTCTGGAGCAAGGACATCCCGTTGTGTTCTTGGACCCGGACTCCTGCGCCCAGCGTGACCTGGCCGGCGGCGAGGCACTAGCTTTGACCCAGGCGGCCCTTGCCCGCGGGGCAAGGGCCGCCCCCACCGTCGACGAGGTGGTGCGGCTTCTCGATCAACTCGTTGCCGGAAGAGCGTAGCCGGGCGATTCCGGCCGCTCTCGGCGCACCTGAGGCTGACCCCGCAGAAGGGGGCCGAGTTCCCTGGTGTCACCCGAGCGCAGCCCCCAAGAAAGGTAGGATCTCTATCAGCTCGCTGGTAGCCCCCAAGGTGTCGCCGGTGTAGCCCCCCAGGCGGCGTTTCACGTGCCAGGCCAGAAGCACCGTCGATGCTATGGCTGCCCCCGCGGTCACCAGACCTCGATACGACAATAAGAACCAGCCGGGCAGGAACATACTAAGAAGCGGCCAGACCGTCCATAAACGGGTCCGCCGGCCTCCCGCGAGAAACACACTCGCCAGCCCCCCGCTCGTCCGCGCATACGGAAACCAGGCCATGACGAGTAACACGGCCGCACGCCCCAGAATGGGAGCAAGGAGCACCGCCCGCCAACGCAGATCCCCTCCGCTCGCGCTGAGCAGTCCCACCTTGAGGAGAAGCACCCCGGTCACGGCCACCACGCCCATGGTACCGATGCGACTGTCCCGCATTATCTCCAGCATTCGCTCCCGCGGCCTGGCGCTAAGCAGTCCGTCAGCAGTGTCGGCCAGCCCGTCCATGTGGAGCCCGGCAGAAGCCGCCACCAGCAAGAGGACTACTACCGCGCTCGCCGGCAGAGGGGACAGCACGTGGTCAAGGCCGTAGGTCGCCGCCGCTGCCCCTCCTCCAATGAGCGCCCCCACCACCGGGAAGAAAGGAGTCGCCTGTCTCAGCCCGCCTTCTCCGCCGCACCAGCCAGCCGGTATTCGCAAGGGGGTAAGAAAGGCCAGCGCAGAGAAGAACCCTCTCAGAACCTTAACCATTACTCACTCGGATCCAGCACGGTGCCCGGACTGCCCACGAGGTCCCCTTCATCTTTGAGTACCAGAGGCAGACCCGAGATCATGAAGACTACGGCGTCGGCTGCAGCCGCCATGACCTGGTTGCAGCGGCCCAGCAGATCGCGGTACAGCCGAGTGAGTGGGTCACCAGGGATGATGCCGAGTCCGACCTCATTGGTAACAAGGATCACCAGACCTTCCCGGCAACGACAGGCCTCCACGATCTCCGTGCAGGCCGCCCTGATATCGTCTTCGGTCGGAAGCGTGGGCGATCCCGTCGCTGCCGGCCCCCCTCGCTGGGCCTGCCACAGAAGATTGTTGACCCACATGGTAAGGCAATCTACCACCACGGTGCCTGGGCTGGGACAATCTCGGATCGCGCGGGCGAGAAAGAGCGGTTCCTCCCAGGTCATCCATCCCGCCCGGGCACGAGAAGCGCGGTGAGCGGCGATGCGAGCCTTCATCTCCTCATCTAGGGGAAGAGCGGTGGCCAGGTAGATCCGGGTTCCTGGCCGACGCTCCGCAAGCCGCTCGGCGTAGGAACTCTTTCCGCTGCGGCCTCCACCGGTCAGGAGAACGATCTTCGCCACACCCAACCCTTTCCCATCCCCTTTCCTTCCCCGACCGTGCGTAGACCCGAGAGTACGCCCCTTTCTCCCCAAAGCCGCAAGGTGGTGACCGAGGCCGGAGCGATATCGAACACCAAGTAGTGCTTCAGAGGAATCCCCAAGAAGTGGCAGACGAGAGTGCGGATCACGCCACCGTGGCTGAAGACCAGTAGGTGGGAGTGGTCAGCGGCAGCCAGTCGCCCGGCCACGCGGCCGACCCGTTCCAGAAAAGCAGCCAGCGTCTCTCCACCGGGAAAGGCGAAGTCGGGACGGAACTCCGACCAGGCTGCGATCTCTTTGGGATGACCGACCTCCAGCTCCCCGAACGAACGCAGCTCCCACTCCCCGAAATCGATCTCCGCAAGGTCGGCGTCCAACGCGACCTCAATATCTAGCTCAGGTGGAGGTTTACTGTTTCGAGGATCGTTCTCTGCCCAGCCGAGAGCAAGGCTGGCCGTCTCCCGAGCCCGTAGTAGCGGGCTACACATCACGGCAAGGGAATCCGCCCCCAGCACCTCGCGCAACACAGGCCGCAATGCCACCGACTGCCGCCGTCCGTTCTCCGACAGTCCCAGGTCGGTCCGTCCGACCAACAGTCCAGGTTGGGAGCCAAGGACCTCCCCGTGCCGCACCAGATAGACCGTCTTCTCCCGCTGCTCCTTGCTCATCCTTGGTAAGACCGTGCCTTGCCCTACGCCTCCGGGTGCTCACTCTAGTCGGTTCGCCACGCCTGCGCTCTCGAAGGTGGCCATCTCGGCCAGAGTCTTGACCGCTGCCTCCAAGATCGACATGGCCAAGGCCGCTCCCGTGCCTTCTCCTAGCCTCATCCCTAGATCGAAGAGTGGGACCAGGCCTAGTTCGTCCAATACTACTTGGTGGCCGGGCTCCGCCGACAGATGGCTGGGGAGAAGGTAAGCGGCGGCCGCCGGGCACACGCGGACCGCAGCCAGAGCCGCCGCCCCAGAGATGAAACCGTCCATGATTACCGGGGTCCTGGCGGCGGCTGCCCCCAAGATGACCCCTGCCAGGGCGGCGATCTCAAGGCCTCCGACCTTGGCCAGCACGTCGACCGGATCGTCCGCCCGCGGCCGATTGACAGCCAGTGCTCGTTCTACCACGGCCACTTTGCGAGCAAGTGCTTCTATAGCAATACCGGTTCCCCGTCCTGTCACTTCCGCGGCCGGCCGCCCGGTGAGGGCAGCGATCACAGCAGCGGCGGCTGTGGTGTTGCCGATGCCCATCTCTCCGGTGGCGAACATGGAGATCCCCTCGCTCACCAGCTCCTCTACCAGGTCGAGCCCGACCGCGATGGCCCGCAGCGCCTCCTCCCGGCTCATGGCCGGCCCTTCTGCCATGTTGGCCGTGCCCAGGCGGACCTTACGATGACGTATCCCCTTGAGCGCGGACAAGTCGGCGTTCACCCCCACATCGGTCACCACCACCCGCGCTCCCACGTGCCGCGCGATCGCGTTGATGGCGGCTCCCCCCGCCGCGAAATTGGCTACCATGGCCGGGGTGACCTCGGCCGGATAGGCACTCACACCTTCAGCGGTCACCCCATGATCAGCGGCCATCACCGTGACTGCCTTTCCGGGAAAAGCCGGGATCGCATTACCGGTGATGCCAGCCAACAATACTGACAGGTCCTCTAACCTGCCCAGAGACCCAGTGGGCTTGGTGAGCTGGTCCTGCCGAAGACGCGCCTCCGCCATGGCCTGTTCATCCAGGGGCATGATGCGGCTACACACACGGTCGAGATGAGCGTCCAAACCGGTCCCTCCTCAGTGCTCGTAGGTTGACGACTTGGCCGAACCCCGGCACCGAGGACCACTGGAAGTATTGCGAGTGATCACCACTTCAGCCCTCCCGCGAGGCTCAGCAGCAACCTCAGGGCGCGGTATCCTGGCTTCCGCCTCTTCCTAACAGCTGCGCCTTCCCGCCCCAGGGGCAGTGGCAAAGAGCAGCCTTCGTCCGCGGTCACAGTTGCGGGGCAGTCCCGGATTCTCACCGGGTTCCCAGCGACCTGAGGAACAACCCGGCCATGGTAACCCGGGAGGCGCACCCCGTCAATGCGTCAGCGATCGAGCACTGCACAGGGTTCGGCCTCGTAGCGGAACTTGGAGAGACGCAGATGCTCGGGCACCTCGCAAGGATAGTCCCCGGTGAAGCAGGCCGCACAGAAAGTGTCTTTTTCGTCGCCTACTCCGGTAGCACGCATGAGCCCAGACAGAGACAGGTAGGCCACCGAGGTGGCCCCCAGCTCCCGGTTGATCTCAGCGACGGTCTTACCGAAGGCGATGAACTCATCCTGGTTGGCCATGTCGATGCCGTAGAAGCAGGGGTAGACGATCGGCGGGGAGCTGATACGTAGGTGCACTTCTTTGGCCCCCGCCTCAAACAGCACCCGCACGAGAGCCCGGGTGGTGTTTCCCCGGACGATGGAGTCATCCACCACCACTAGACGTTTACCAGCAATGGCGGAGCTCAGAGGGTTGAACTTCATGCGGATGCCGAGTTTGCGCATCCGGTCTTCGGGATCGATGAAAGTCCGCCCGATGTACCGGTTCTTGATCAGGCCTTCTCCAAAGGGGATGCCGCTCCGAGCCGCATAACCGATGGCGGCCGAGGTCCCGGTATCGGGAACGGGTATGACTAGGTCGGCTTCTACCGGGGATTCCGCGGCCAGCTCTTCGCCCATGCGGCTGCGGGCTGCATAGAGCGTCTGCCCCTTCATGACCGAATCGGGGCGGGCGAAGTAGATGAACTCGAAGACACAGAGAGCTTCCCGCTTGCGGTCGACTACCTGCTCTATGTGATAGCCGCTTTCACTGATGCGGCAGATCTCCCCGGGCTCTATCTCCCGCACAAGGCGCGCGCCCACGATGTCGAGACCCGAGGTCTCACTGGCCAAGCAGAAGCGATGGTCGAGCTGACCCAACACCAGCGGCCGGATACCGTAGGGGTCGCGGAAACCGATGATCTCGTCCTTGGTCAGAAGGACCGCGCTGAAGGCTCCCCGTAGCTGGGGGATGATAGCCCGAAGCGCCTCGCCGATATCCCGCGAACCTTGCTCGGCTAGCAGCGCGGCGATGACCTCGGTATCGGAAGTGCTTTCGAACACATGACCATTCCGCTGAAGCATAGCTCGTAGCTCATCCGTGTTGACCAGATTCCCATTGTGGGCCAGGGCGATGAACGACCCATCCCTGGTGCGAGCGAACGGCTGGGCATTGCGCGTCTCGCTGGCGCCTGTCGTGGAGTAACGAACGTGACCGATGGCCAGATGGCCGGGCAAGGTGCGCAGTATGGATTCCTCAAACACCTGGGAGACCAATCCCATGTCCTTATGCACGATGAGCCGGGAGCCATCGCTGACAGCGATTCCGGCCGACTCCTGCCCTCGGTGCTGCAGGGCAAACAGGGCAAAGAAGGTGAGCCTAGCTACGTCCCTCTCAGGAGCATAGATGCCGAAAACCCCGCATTCTTCGCGGGGACCTTCGCCCAAACAGAGTCCTCGCATCAGTCTCCCATGATCCTTGGTAGCGCGTTCTCGTAGACCTTCCTCAGGTCAGCCACCGGTATACGGAAGCCTATGCCCCCTGCCGCTAACTTCCCCCCCACGGTCATC
>OGCI01000562.1_pt1 | contig 40434 bp, 33 predicted proteins | sample 1570021 | NCBI WGS metagenome assembly OGCI01 (sample SAMN06264664, study PRJEB24512) | hot springs metagenome | isolation source: Hot spring water | place: South Africa: Tshipise | collected 2015-06-21
ATCTTGCCCGCATGGCTAATGCCTAACAGCCCTGCAAAAAAAGGGATAGAAATGTTAAACCAGAAAGAAGGAGAAAAAATGTTTATCGATAACTATATATCAAAAAAAGTAGACGAGGAATTAGAAGGTGATGATTCTTTTATTATGAGGAAGATTAGGTCTTCCATTTTTTTGATATTGGTGTTGTCGATTCCACAATTAGTTGTGTATTATTTGATTTTTTTGATGAGTTTTTTTAATGATAAGTTAGCGATGGCTTTTTTAGTTACTTTTATTTCACCAATTACAGAAGAATATTGTAAAAAAATAGCTATTCAAAAGCAATTTCCTTGGGTTTTTGTTACTTTTTTTTCTTTATACGAAGCGATTTCGTATTTTCTATACTATTTATGGTTTGTTCCTATATTATCGTTATTATTAATTAGAACTTTGGCCATTATATTGCATTTTGCTACAATATCTTATATGTATTTTAAAAGTGATAAAAACTATATAGTACCGAATGCAGCGCTTGCAATAGCAGTTATAATTCATTCGATTTATAATTTCATAAATTTGATTTTCGTAGATTAACCTTTCATCTTTGCCCTGCTGAGAACGGTGTTCGCCAGCAGGGATGCTGGCATTACCCTCGCCCTGCTGAAAGTTTTGCCGGGTAAAAAAAATATATATTTCTTATATATATTTTTTTGGATACTTGTTATATTGATAATTAATAAAAGTCTATATTAAATTTATCCCGGTGGAACTAATGGAGATGCTGGCGTGCAGGACGCCTTTTTGTTTGCGTAAGGCGGAACATAGTTCCTGGATTTTGTGAGCCCTACCACGAACCAATACGGTCTCTGCACACAGTTGATGGTCGAGATGAATATGTGTGGTGGTTAAAATAACACCCAGGTACTTGTGTTGAACATTCAGGATTTTGTCGTTGAGTTTTGGGATATGGTGGTTATAAACGAAGGTAATCGTGCCGATGGCTTCTTCATTTTCTTCCCATTGTTTTTCCACCAGTTTATCTCGGATAAGGTCGCGGATAAATTCGGAACGATTTGCATATCCCTCGCGTGTTACCAGATTTTGCAATCTTTCCCATAATGATTTTTCGATGGAAAAGCTTAATCGCACCACTCCAGCCATATTCTATTCCTTTCCCTATATAACTTGTTATTTTATTTGTTTCATTTATCTATGGATAGATACATTTTATTCAGCAGGGATAACTTTCCATTCGAGAATTCCGGAAGAATAGTTAGGTTGAAGTTTAACTACAAGACGCAGTGCATTTGTAGTAATGGTATCAAAGGTCACCTCATTATACTTATGCTTTTCAACTCCATACCGAGATGGCTTTGGAACAGGGAACCACTGGTCTCCTTTTTTGTATCGGACTTCCCATGATTCCGGAACTCTACACTCACCAAAACCTGTATCATCAAACCAAAAAACTCGAACTCCTTTAACTGCGTATTCTTTGTCAAAAGTGTATTGTACCCATTCTTCTTTGCCCTTATGGTCCCACCAGGTAAAACGGGGGATACTGGTATCGGATGATTTTTTGGGTTCAATCTGGTCATTGAGAGCATTGAGGGTATCGTTTGCTCCACTATGAGAGGCCATGAGAGTCGCTTTTGTTTCTATGGTAGGAACAGGAACAATGTTTGAATCTTCGGGAATCCAGACGAGCATATAAGTTTTTTGACGGTTGGCATGCGCATAAAAGGGTATTAGTTTTATAGGATGGTCCATCTCTAAATTTTCAGAAGTTTTTAATTTTCCTGTTGCTTGAACGGTTACAACTCCGTTAAGCAGTTCGGGTTCATATTGAGATTGGAAAATTGAATTCTGGGGCAAAGATAGGAACCGAATCTGATTGGAATTGTCTATATCTTCTGCACAGAAGACCACGGGACCTCTCTGGATAGCCACTTTGCCCCGGTCGGCTTCTACTTTTTCATTGGCATAAATTCGCTGAATATCCATAGGCAATACAAGGCTAATTTCATCATTTTGTTTCCATTCACGCTGAATTTTTACGAATCCTTTTTCCAGCGATTGAATAAGAACATTCTCACCATTAACCTTCAACTGGACTTTATCCAATCCGGGGCAATCTGGAAAATGATACAGGCGTTCCGGTCCTCCATGTCCACGATAGACCCAGTCCGGAATTCGTATTGCGATTGTAAAATTCTGAGGCTTGTCCGTGTTTATATGAATTTTTGTTTCACCGTCCCACGGGTAGTTTGTTGTCTGCTCTATCTGGATGGTATTTTTCTGTGAGGAATCTTTCTTAGCAAGTTTCAATTTTCCGTCTTCAAAGAGAAGTTTTGTTTTTGTTGGCATATAGTGAAGTATATAGAGAATATCTTTTTCGCATGCATAGGTATAAGATCCAATGGTAGGAATAAAACGCACAACATTTGTTGGACAGCAAGCACATTTTTGCCAGGGAGGACGCTGGCCAGAGCCTTCTAAACGATTACAATAATAAATGGTATCCGCAGTAAGAGAAAGGCCGGATAGAGGCGTATTGTAAAATGCCCGTTCGATAATATCTACATATTTCATGTCCCGATGTAATAGAAACATTCGTTGTGCCCAAAACACAAGTCCGATGGAAGCACAGGTCTCACAATAAGCGGTATCATTAGGTAAATAATAAGGAGTGCTGAAACCTTCTATGCGAAGCAAGGAATCGCCAATTCCTGCGGTGATATACATTTTACGCTCTGTTAAATCGTGCCATAAGCGGTCGAGCGCGTTTGAATAACGGCTTTCTCCTGTCTTTGCTACAAAATCTGTTACTCCTGAATAGAGGTACATAGCCCGAACCGCATGTCCTAAAATTTCATCCTGTTCAATGATGGGTTTGTGGTCCTGACAAACAAAGTCCCATCTTCCTGTCGTTTTGCCTTTATAGGGTTTTCCTCGCTGTTCTATAAACCAGCGGGCCAAATGGGCGTATTTTTCGTTACCGGTGTAATGAGCCAATTTGAAGAGCGCCAATTCGATTTCTTCATGTTGAGGGACTTCTTCTACTTTTCCTGTCCCGAAGGTTTCTACAATATGGTCTGCAAACTTGATAGACACATCTAATAATTTTGTTTTTCCGGTAGCCTGGGCATAAGCAATACCTGCTTCAATAAGATGTCCAGCACAGTATGTCTCGTGTTCTTCATCGTTCGTCCATCGTTTATCCGGTTTAACAAGTGTAAAATAGGTATTTAAATAACCATCGGGCTGTTGCGCCTTTGCAATTAAATCAATAATTTCATCGGCTCTCTTTTCTATTTCGGGGTCCTCATGAAGAGCAAGCCAATAGGCCGCTCCTTCAAGTACTTTATAAACATCGGAGTCTTCGAAGCATGCCCCAACATGTTTCCCTTCTTTTACGCCCGCTACTACACGGAAGTTATCAATCTTCTTTTCTGCCTCACAATACTCAAAATTATGGGGTAGAAATTTCGTCCCTACTCGCTGTATCCAGGAATTCCAGAAACCGGGTTTGATCTCTACTTCTGTAAATGGGATAGGACACACAGGATAGATATCGGGCAAAGTGACAACTGTATTAAATAAATAAAGAGGACTAATACTTAATAACAGCAAAGTCATGCTTATTCTCCTTTTAATATATTTTGATTTATACTAAATTATGATTTGCGTCTTTTTTCTATAATTTGTATACTACTAAAACGATTTATAAAATAACAATCTTGTGATTGGAGATTTAAAATATTGATATGATAATTCCAGCAGAGAAAAAGAAATTAAGTGGCTGGGGAAGATATGCCTTCCCGGAAAGTTATGTATTCCGCCCCGAGAAATGGAAGTCTCTGGATGCGGTATTAAAGGATGACCGCATTCCGGATTTTCTCGCAAGGGGTTTAGGTCGAAGTTACGGAGATACAGCCCTAAATGAGGGCGGGGCATTGGTCAATATGCTACGACTTAATCGGTTTCTTAATTGGAATGAAGAGGATGGCATTCTGGAATGCGAAGGAGGAGTTACATTAAAGGAAGTTTTAGATGTGTTTTTACCGCGTGGTTGGATGCCGTATGTATGTCCGGGGACAAAGTTTGTTACTGTTGGCGGAGCCATAGCAAATGATATTCATGGGAAAAACCATCACGAGGAGGGTAGTTTTGGAAATCATGTATTATCCTTTGACCTGATAACAGGAGATGGAAGTATCGTTCGGTGCAGTCGTAATGAAAATGCGGATTTGTTCTGGGCAACCATTGGTGGCATTGGGCTAACAGGGATTATCCGCGCCGCAAAGATTCGTCTGAAGAAAGTAAAAACAGCCTACTTCCATGTGGATTATTATCAAGCTAAAAATCTGGACAACTTGCTGGAAAAGATGAGGGAATACGATACCAAATATCCGTATACTGTTGCATGGTTAGACTGTCTCGCTCAAAAAGAAAACATGGGTAGAGGCATATTGATGGGGGGATGCATGGCCGAAGTTGAAGATTTACCTCCCCGCTGGAAAAATAGCCCATTGAGGCCTAAACAAAAAAGAAACATTACGGTTCCTTTTGATGCTCCCCCCTGGATTTTAAGTCAACGGACTGTGGGTATTTTTAACTCATGGTATTACGATTTAAATAAAACAAGATATGAGATTGTTCCATTAGAAAAATTTTTCTTCCCTTTAGACCGTATTCAGGAATGGAACCGACTGTATGGGAAGACAGGTTTTATACAATATCAGGTGGTGTTTCCGGGGAATGAAGTAAAGGGATTAAAAATCCTGCTGGAACAATTGGTTTCTTCGCAACGGGCCTCTTTTCTAACCGTTTTGAAACGATTTGGGCCCGGAAATGAAGGACTATTATCATTCCCTATGGAGGGTTATACCTTAGCACTGGACATAGCCAATCATGCCGGATTGGCAAATTTTGTAGAAGATTTAAATTTGATTACCCTGCGATATGGGGGCCGACTTTATCTCGCAAAGGACCTGTTAATGTCGGACAGTATGTTTCGAGAGACTTATCCTAATTGGATAAAATTTCAAGATATAAAAATGAACCATGACCCCGGTCTGCGATTTTCTTCTTCAATGGCCCGACGAATAGGACTCATCCCTGAACGGAGGAGGGCTCCGCTATGTTAGAGATAAATGAACTAAAACCCACATCCAAATCGGTGCTTGTATTAGGAAGTGTTTCCGCTGTAGGTAGAGCTATTGCTCATGAATTTGCCAGAGAAGGCTACTCTCTACTTCTTGGAGACATCGAAATAGAAGAAAATGAACGGATTGCAAAGGATATTCGTATTCGCTATCACGTGTTCTGTGATACTTTATTTTTTGATGCAAGTGACTTTGATTCTCATCCCGTTTTTCTGGAAAAAGTTATCGAGAAATTTAATGGAATACCCGAAGGACTGGTAATTTGTTTTGGGTATATGCCTGTGCAAGAGGAGGCTCAAAAAGATTTCAACCTTATTAAAAGGACCATTGATATTAATTTTACAGGCACCGTATCTATCCTGGAAAGGGTAATAAGTAAGTTTGAAGAAAGGAATTATGGCTTTGCAATTGTAATTTCTTCTGTGGCAGGTGATAGAGGAAGAAAAAGTAATTATATTTACGGATCAACAAAAGGGGCCCTAACCCGGTATCTGGAAGGGCTACAACATCGTTTAAGTTCTACAAAGGTTCACCTACTACTGGTCAAACCCGGGTTCATGGATACCGCCATGACTTATGGATTAAATCTGCCTCAACGACTTCTGGCAAGTCCGGAAGAGGCGGGTAGAATTCTTTATACAGCGTGGAAACGCAAGAAACAGGTAGTATATGTAAAGTGGTTCTGGCGGTATATTATGTTGATTATTCAACATTTGCCCCGTTTTGTATTCCACCGCACGCAATTGTAAATTGAATGAGAAAAGAGGATGAAATTCTTTATATCGCTTGTAAAAACATTAAGAGTATATCAATGGACAAAAAACTTTCTTGTTTTCGCTGCACTTATTTTTGCGGGGGAACTGCTGGATTTTGAAGCCATTAAACTTTCAATAATTGCTTTCTTCTCCTTTTGTTTTTCTGCAAGTTCCGCGTATATCTTGAATGATATTATCGATATAGAAAAGGACCGCCTCCATCCCGAGAAATCGCGCCGACCCATTCCCAGTGGTGATGTAAGTATTCCGATGGCGTTTTTCCTCACATCAGCATTAGCGGTGTTATCCCTTGTATTAGGTTATACACTGGGAATGAGGTTTATCGGGATTCTTCTGGTATATGTATTCTTAACAGTGAGTTACTCATTACTATGGAAAAAATTCTTCCTGGTGGATGTACTTATTTTAGCGATGGGCTTTGTAACACGGGCTATTGCAGGTGCTGTTGCTATTAATGTTGTGTTCTCCAACTGGCTTATTGTATGTACTCTGTTTTTAGCGTTGTTTTTAGGCTTGGGCAAAAGACGGAGTGAACTGTTACTGTTAAAAGATGATGCGGAAAACCATCGGTCGGTGCTGGTGTTTTATACCATTGAATATTTAGACCAGTTGTTATTGATTGTATCCGGTGGGGCTTTGATAACCTTTACTATTTATACCTGTTCGCCGGAAGTAATTGCTCGACTGCATACGGATAAACTATACATGAGTTTACCTTTTGTAATCTATGGATTGTTTCGCTATCTCTATTTGGTTCGCTATCAAGGAGAGGGTTCGGACCCAAGCAAAGTATTACTATCGGATAAACCAACTGTTATCTGTGTTCTTCTGTGGGCTTTAACGAATATTGGCATTATTTATGGAGAAAAAATTGTTTCTTCATTACATCTTTAAATGTCTTCTTTAGATAGGAGTGGGATATGAACCCTGTTCAAATTGATTTTCAGAGATTGAACAAAAGAGTAATGGCTGTAGTATTAGGTGGAGGTAGAGGAACAAGGCTATATCCTTTAACAAAACTTCGTTCAAAGCCGGCTGTCCCTCTATGCGGTCGGTATCGATTAATAGATATACCCTTAAGTAATTGTATTAATTCTGGTTTAATGCGGATTGTCGTGTTGACGCAGTTTAACAGCCATTCTTTAAATCGCCATATTATGAATACATATCATTTCGATGAGTTTCACAGGGGAGGCGTAACAATACTCGCCGCAGAACAAACGAACGAAACAGGGGATTGGTTTCAAGGCACAGCAGACGCCGTTCGAAAACATATATCTCATATTTACGACCCCGACATACAATATTACCTCATTCTTTCGGGCGATCAACTATACCGTATGGATTATCGTGATTTGCTAAAAACACATATTTCTAAAGGGGCTGAAATAACTGTATCTGCATTACCTGTGGCCAGGAGTACCGCTTCACAATTTGGAATTATGCAGGTAAATACAGAAGGGTCTATACAGAGATTTGTAGAAAAACCTAAAGATGATGAAGTATTAAGCCAATTAACCACACCTTCAACCCTATTTGAGGAATTTGGTATTTCCGCAGAAGGGAAACCGTATTTAGCCTCAATGGGCGTGTATGTTTTCAACGCAGATGTTTTAATCTTTTTGTTGAGAGAACATCTGGAATGGATTGATTTTGGGAAACAACTAATTCCCGGTGCATTAGCACAACATAGGGTATACGCCCACATGTTCGACGGATTCTGGGAAGATATTGGAACCGTTCGTTCGTATTATGATGTCAGTATTGCCATGACTCATGATAATCCTCCCTTTGAATTCCATGACCCGGAGCAAGCGATATATACACATCGCAGAGCTCTGCCCGGTGCAAAGATTATTCATTCCGAAATTGACCATGCGATTATCTGTTCTGGTGTACGTATAGAAACAGCTAAAATTCGGAATTCAATTATAGGTATCCGGAGTGTAATTTGTGAAGACACAAATATTGACCATAGTGTCATTTGTGGTGCGGATACCTTTGAAATGGGACAGGTGCGTGACCCATCCGGTATTCGTATGGGTATAGGCCCTGGCACCATAATAGAAAGAGCCATTATCGACCACAATGTAAGAATTGGGAAAAATGTCGTTATCCGGGGGGGAGATAACTTAAAAGATGGCGATTTTGAAGGTTATTCTATTCGGGATGGTATTGTGGTTGTTCATAAAAACGCCGTGATTCCTGATGAAACAACAATTGGAAATACATAATGAACGATACAAACACGGGACCTGTTCGGGGGGAATTTCGCTGGTACGAAGGATTGGCCATTTGCCTTTCCATGATAGGGGTCCAGTTATGCAGTGAGGTAATTAACCAGTGGGGGCTTTATTTTTATTCTCCGTCGGGCGGTGTCGGTAGAACTGTCTATGTATCTATTGGTCTCGTCGGATACATATTCATAATCGGCACATTCTGGGATGCTTTTAGTAGTCCCCTTGTAGGTGCATTATCGGATAAAACATCAACCCGACCCGGTCGATGGCGAATCGTCCCGATATACGGCCGACGCCGACCTTATATCTTTTTCGGTGCCTTATTAATGGTATTCACCATGACCGGTTTTTGGTTCCCTCCGATAGGGCATACTTCTTTTCTGAATTTTGTTTACGGAACGGTTTTATTGTGTGCTCATTGGACTCTCTTTTCAGTGGCCGTAATACCGCTGAACGCATTAGGACCTGAAATTGCCCGGTCTGAATCGGCACGAGTTGCATTAGGAACATGGACCGCGGTAGGAATGATTGTAGGATTAGCATTGGCAAACGCTTTACCGGGTGTATTAATTTCAGAACTTGACCCGTCACGAGTGGAAAGTCACTTAAGTATTGTTTTAAATAAAGAAACGAATTCCAACAGCCCCCGTGGAACAATTGAAAAATGGTTGCAGTCGTGGGCTCTGGAAAATAAAATCCCAGAAGAGATTGTGGATGAAACCAATAAATCAACATTCAAAATCCGGGGCCGTTTGTTTGAAGAATTGCAAGAAAGAAGTATTAATCAGGGAATAGAGAGGATTTTTCATAATTTAAGCATTTATGAATTTCAGAAATTACCTCGTAAAGCATTCCGAGCAATACAAGTATCCACAAATTTAACGACTAAAGATATTTATGAAAAATTACAGTTAGAGGTCTATGAATATTTAAAACTATGGAATTCAAAATTTATAGATATACAAAATGAGCACTCTATAAATAAGATAAACATCCATTCAAAACTTCTGGAATCACTCGAAGAAACCGACATTTTAACAGCAAGTTTGAAAAATAAAGAAATTTCATTACAGGGAGAAACCTTATCGGTTATCTCTGACAACCCTTTCTCAGAAGGAGAAATTGGAGAGATTCGGGACCATCTCCTCCGTTCCATATTAAAAAAACATCTTATTGTATCTTCTCAGGAAGATCGCAACAACATCATTGTTATTTTTTCAAAATCTTTATCCAGTGTGCTTGCTCTTGCAGGCATTTATGATTCACTTCAAGATAGTAATATTGCAGATGTAATATGGGTCGGTGAAAGTTTTTCGCCGACCGGGTATCGCAGAGTTGCAACCGTTTTTGCTATCATCTCTTTTATCCTATTTCTCCTGCCAGTAATTTGTATCCGCGAGCGTTACGATTCGGAAGCCATACAAAGTGAGCCATTACCATGGGGACAGGGACTGAAAGATGCTCTGCGAAACAAGCCGTTCATGATTTACGCGTGGTCCTTTTTCCTGTTCACAATCGGTTTTTTAGCGGTTCAGCGAGTTCTCCCTTACTGGGCAGAATTGGGTCTGGATGGCGATGAAAGCACAATAACCTTCCTATTGATACCCTTTATCCTGGTAGCAATTTTATCCTATGCAGTAATCCCTATTGTAGCAAGATATTTGCATATGAAATGGCTCATGTTTATTGCACTGGGGATTATCGCATCAGGAATGCCTTTTCTATATGTTATTGGAAGATTGAATGTGGATTTTACCGTTCGAACAATTCTGGGGATGGTATTATTCGGTTATTGTGGTATCGGACAGGCTATTATATATGTAATGATGATACCTATGTTAGGGGATATTATCGACTATGATGAGAAATTTTCAGGAGAACGCAGGGAGGCTGTTTATAATGGGCTCAGTGCATTCATCTGGAAAGCATCTATGGCGGGTTCTATCTGGTTAGCATCTCAATCTATGAGTTTATGGGGTAACTCAATTGAACAGTATACGGGTGTTTTGCTGGTAGGGCCTTTTGCAGGTATTTTTGGATTATTAGGGATGATACTCATTTCGTTTTACCCATCCCATTGGAGGAAAGAATGACCCCACCTGTCGGACTCGTCAGACTCGTCGGACTTTCCCCAGCACCCAGGAAAAAACCTTCAAATAATCCTTCGCATTTTCCTTCCTTGTAAAATGAGCCAGAACATATTCCCTTCCCTTTTTCCCAAATACTTCCCTCAATTCCGGATTTTGAATCATTTGTAAAAGAGCCGTGGTGTAAGCCTCCACATTTTCCGGTTCTACGGCAATCCCGGCCCCCGATTGTTCTAAAATCTCTCGGGCTTGCCCCTCCGCACCCAACAATACAGGTCTTTCACAAGCCATAATCTCAAACATCTTGGAAGGTATATTAAAACGGAATACATTTCTCTTTTTTAGCGGAACAAGGCAAATATCCGAAGAGGAATACCAATCCGGCATATCTTGTTTTTTCACAGGAGGATAAAATTCTGTATTCATCAGCTTTTTTTCTTTTGCTATGGAAATCAGTCGTTCACGGTCTGCTCCCGCACCCACAAACACAAAAATAACATCGGCATTGTCTTTGACTTTTTCTGCAACCTGTAAAACCGTTTCTAAACCCTGTGAAAGTCCCATTGTCCCAATGTAAAGAACCACTATCTTTGATATATCCCAACCCTTTTCCTGACGGATTTGCTTTCCACCGTCTGTGGGCTTGAAAAACTCCTCATCAATCCCATTTGGAATCGTAAAAATTTTATCCTCACCAAAACCGCGCCGGGCTATTTCACGAGACATAGCAGGGGCTATCGTAACAATGGCCCTCGCATGACGATAGAGAAAAGATTCTAATGAAGAAAGTAAATATATTATAAAACGATTTTTTATCACACCTAAATCAATAATTTGAGCCGGCCAGAGGTCGCGTATCTCAAGTACAAACGGTTTCCACTTAAAAAGGGAAACAATATATCCCGCCAGACCGCATAACATCTGTGGAGAAGTTGCAACAACCACATCACATTTACCAGCGAAAAGGATAGCAACAAAAATAGAAGAAATCATGTAAGTGAGAAATGCAATACTTCGTTTTACAACACCTCGATTTGGCGTTGTATATATCCATCCCCGCAAAACATGAACCCCATCCCAGTTTTCACGAACCAACCACTTCCCTCGATATTCAGGAGGAACAACGCCATCGGGATGGTTGGGTAGTCCACATACAACAGTGACTTCATGTCCCTCCTGAACCCAGCATTTTGCATGCTCATAAGTGCGGGCAGAAGGAGCACCCATCTCCGGCGGAAAATATTGACATAAAAAAAGAATTTTCATGAGAAATTACTAATTTTTTCTTTCATTTTTTAGTATATTCTACAACTTTATCCTACACCATTTCATAGACGGGTCTTATTTTAACATTCCTGCAAAAGATATTCATATCCGAATAGAGGACATTTTCCCCCGATTTAATAAAAATAGTTTTTACTTGGAAGAGAAAATCCATTTTATTTTTAGACAATTCTATGTTCGATGTATTTATCTTATTTCACTATATAAGTTGTTTTATATTATTTCATATACCTATTCCTTTAAATATTTAAGTGCTAAAGTGATATAAATTTAATCAAAGAGAATTGTAACCAATTGAAGTAAAAAATAAAGGGATGAGTTATACACGATGCTTCCCGGGCAGGGGACCCTTTTTATTATTTAAAAGATTGTATGATTTGTTTCCAGGCAGAGGTGGGTTGTTCTTTGAATTGTGTCTCATTCATAGGATAGATGAATAGTGCAGGAATAGCATTTTCTTCAGCGAAACGGAATCCTTCATCCCTACCCATAACCATAAAGGCTGTAGCATAAGCGTCGGCATAGGCACAGGAGGGATGGATAACACTAACTGAAGCAATGGTATTGGGAACAGGATAACCTGTATGCGGATCTATTTCGTGAGAATATTTTTTATTTTCCCAAATATAAAAATTGCGGTAGTTTCCCGAAGTGGCCATGGATTGGTCTTTGAGTTTTATGGCAAGAAAAGTGGAACGCTCCATTGAAACAGGTCGTTCAATTCCAATGTTCCATAGTGTTCCGGGGTATTTTTCTCCTTTTACACGAACTTCTCCACCCACTTCAACCATGTAATTTGCAAAGGAATTTTCGTCTAATAATTCCGCAACTTTATCTACCGCATATCCTTTCGCTACTGCGGAGAAATCACATTGTATCTCGGGGTTCTGTTTTTTTATCCCTTCAGGAAGGATTTCTATTTTCTGGTAATCTACATTTTTTAATATTTCTTCAACTTGTTCTTTTGTGGGGGGGTGCTCAATGGATTTTGGTCCAAATCCCCAAATCTCAACAAGAGGGAAAACCGTAATATCCAGTGCACCACCTGTCTGTTTGGCTATTTCTTGAGAAATCTCAAATATTTCCCTTGTCTCTTTTGAAACAGGAAAGGGAGCCTCTCCTTTATATTGATTAAATTGACTTAATTCTGAATCAAGTTTATAGGTGGACATTAATTGGTCTATTTTTGAAAGACAAGCATGAATTTTTTCTCCCATCCCTTCGGGGAGAATTTGTTCTTTTGACAAAATAATTTTTACCTGATAGGTAGTCCCCATAATGTCCCCAGAAAATGAGAACAAATTATATGGTGGGACTCTGGTAGAACAGGAAACAAGTAGGAGTAAAATAAAAACTTCTCCACACCGAAAAATGAGGAGAAGTTTTTTTATACTCTCAATAATACTTTTATCTTTATCCGAAGTTATCGTAAGCAATCATTTCATCCTCAACACCTAAACTATGAAGCATGTTCAAACAAGCAGACAACATAAGTGGAGGTCCGCATATATAATATTCAATATCTTCTGGTGCGGGATGGTTTTTCAAGTATTCATCGTGGAGTACTTGATGAATAAACCCTGTAAGTCCCGTCCAGTTATCTTCGGGTAGGGGTTCAGAAAGGGCAATATACCAGCGGAAATTCTCATTTTCTCTTTGTATCATATTAAAGTCATCTTCGTAGAAGATTTCCCGCTTGCTTCGGGCCCCATACCAGAAAGTTACTTTACGCTTTGTTTTTAGGCGTTTAAATTGGTCGAATATATGTGAACGCATCGGAGCCATACCCGCACCTCCACCAATGAAACACATTTCGCGGTCGGTCTCTTTTGCGAAAAACTCACCAAAGGGTCCAGAAATGGTTACTTCATCGCCGGGTTTTAAATTAAAAATATAGGAGGACATGAGGCCGGGGGGTATTCCTTTCGCATTGGGGGGAGGTAAAGCAATACGCACATTGAGCATAATAATCCCTTTTTCGTCGGGATAGTTTGCCATAGAATAGGCCCGGGTTACTGGCTCGTCATTGGTGGCAATGATGTCCCATAATTTGAACCTGTCCCATACATCTCGGAATTGGGGTTCAATATCAAAATCTTTGTAAAAAATCTTATAAGGGGGACATTGAATCTGAATATATCCGCCGGCACGGAAAGGAACCTCCTCTCCTTCAGGCAATTGTAAAACCAATTCTTTAATAAATGTGGCCACACTACGATTGGACTTAACTTTACACTGCCATTGACGAACTTCGAAAACTTCGGGAGGTAATTCGATTTTCATATCTTGCTTTACTTTTACCTGACATGCAAGGCGGTACCCTTTTTTTGCTAATCCACGGTTGATATGCGTCTGTTCTGTTGGAAGTAATGAACCACCACCCTCTTGAACGACAACTTTGCAAACACCACAACTTCCTTTTCCACCACAAGCCGAAGGAATAAAAATTTTCTGGTTTGCCAGTGTTTCTAGAAGAGTCCCGCCGACAGGCGCGGTTATTGCTTTATTCGGGTCATCATTGACAATAATTTTTACATTACCGGAGGTTACTAATTTTGCTTTTGCAATCATTAACAAAATAGCCAGCGTTAACACAATTAATGAGAACATCAACATTCCAAGCAATACTGTTTGCATGCTTGTAAATCCTTAATCCTTGAGTTTATTCAAATTAAATGTTACCTTGTTCATCTTTATAATTGAATCCCTGAGAATGCAAGGAAACCCAGAGCCATCAAACCGGTTAGAATAAAAGCAAGTCCTAACCCTCTTAAGCCCGCAGGAACATTGCTATATCTTAATTTCTCTCGTATAGCAGCCATACCTATAACGGCTAAGGCCCATCCGATGCCGGAGCCAATTGCAAAAACTACTGAATCTCCAAAAGCATAATCCCTCTGCTCCATGAAAAGTGCTGCGCCCAATATGGCACAGTTCACCGCAATTAATGGTAAGAATATCCCCAGGGCAGAGTATAAAGTCGGGACAAAACGATCTAAGAACATTTCCACCAATTGCACCAGCGCAGCGATAGAACCAATATAAGCAAGGAAACTCAAAAAGCTAAGGTCAACATTGGCAAGACCGGGGTGTATCCAGGCCATAGCTCCTTCACGGAGTAAATAATTGAAAATAAGGTTGCTTGTAACAACTGCAAGCACGAGCACAAAAATAACAGCGATGCCCAAACCTATAGCAGTCTCTACTTTCCGAGATACCGCCATAAAGGAACACATCCCCAGGAAAAAAGCCAATGCCATATTTTCAATAAAAGCACTTTTTATAAACAATGCCATGTAATGTTCTATCATTTTATCTTTACTCCTTCTCTTGCTGTTCAGGTTTCCATACTCGAAGTAGCCAGATAAGTATCGCTATTATAAATAGGGCTCCCGGTGCCATAAGTAGCAATCCATTGGGATTATACCAACCCCCTTCGTTAATGGTCTTCAATACGGTGTATCCCAAAATTTTACCCGAGCCAAATAATTCGCGGAAAAAACCTAATATAATCAGTATCATACTATATCCCAGGCCATTCCCGATTCCGTCCAGGAAACTTTCCCATGGGGGATTTTGCATTGCGTATGCTTCTGCACGACCCATAACGATACAGTTTGTAATAATCAATCCTACAAAAACAGACAATTGTTTGCTGATGGCTGGGACAAATGCTTTCAAGATTTGGTCTGCTATAATAACCAACGACGCAATTATCGTTAACTGGATAATGATACGCACATTGGTAGGGACTAAATTCCGTATCAGACTGATAGATAAGTTGGAAAAGGCTGTAACTATCGTAAGTGAGATGGCCATCACAATGGCTTTATCCAATTTCGTTGTAACAGCCAGAGCAGAGCAAATCCCTAAAATTTGCAATGCAATAGGGTTATTATTAAATAACGGGTCGATTAATGTGGTGCGTTCTTTTTTTCCAAAAATTGCACTCATATTTACAAACTCCCTTGTTGCTTCTTATTCTTAATGTATTTTCCATAACCACTATCACTTAACCAGAAATGAATTAAGTTTGTTACACCACGGCTGGTCATTGTAGCACCGGACAAACCGTCAACATGGTGCGGGTCTGCATCTACAGTACCTGCCTGTCCCTTAATAACGGATAACTTTACTTCTCCGGCAGAATCGTAAACTTTTCTTCCCCTCCATAATTGACACCATCTTGGATTTTCAATTTCACCACCCAATCCCGGTGTTTCTCCATGCTCATAAAAGATAATTCCCCGGACTGTATTCAAATCTTTATCTAATGCTAAATAACCGTATAACATAGACCATAATCCACGCCCCTGAATAGGTAATATAATCTCATCTATCTGACCTTGTCGTTTCACAAAATAAACAAAACCGTATTTGGGTATATCAACAAGTCCTGCTAAATTGGGGGGTGCTTTCTTACTTAAATTGGGGTCTTTTAGTGCTCGTTTCGGGTCGAAAGTTTCTACAGGGATGTCCGTAGCATAATCTCCCGTTTCAAAATTTACCAGCCTTGTATCAATATTCTCTTTGAATTTTTTCTGTATTCCCTCACGAGACAATTTTTCGGAATGGCTTACCAGGCCGGATACAAGAAGTATCTTATGTTGTCTGTCCAAAATTTGATTGATTTGTTGTCGTTCCTTTAATCCAACGGCCGCACTGGCTACAAGAATGGAGCAGATTCCACAAAGGACCGTCGTAAAAATTACAGTATAAAGACTTCCTTCACGCTGCATGGCGCGCCAATCTCCTTTTAATGTTCGATTGCATTACAAAGTAATCTGTTAACGGGGCAAAAATGTTGGCAAACAAGATTACCAACATGGTTACTTCCGGATATGCAGGGTTCACAGTCCGCAATATGACAACAAAGACACCAATAAACAAACCATAAATCCAGCGGCCAGTATCTGTAAAGGGTGAAGAGACCGGGTCTGTTGCCATAAAGACGCCACCAAAAGCCAAACCCCCAATAGCCCAGTGCCATAAAGGTCCTGCCTGAAAAGCGGGGTTGGTTGGAGATTTATAGAGGGTTAGTAAAAGTGCGGTAATCCCCGAACCTAAAAACACACCCACAATCGTCCGCCAGGAACCTACACCGGTGTAGATCAAAACCAGAGCACCAATTAAACAGGCTATAACAGATGTCTCACCCATAGAACCTGGTTCCAGTCCGATAACCGATTCCAGCCAACTGGTAACACCATCATGTAGATTGATGGAAAAAACGCCTGAACTTTGCAGTGCTTCTACTCCCTTATCCTTCATTACAGCAAGACAGGTAGCACCACTATAGCCATCAACAGCAACCCAGACCCTATCGCCACTAATCTGGGCCGGATATGCAAAATATAAAAAAGCACGGGCGGTTAATGCAGGATTTAATATATTCATTCCAACACCACCAAATATTTCTTTACCTATTACAACACCGAAAATTATGCCAACTGCTACCTGCCATAACGGTATCTGCGGGGGCAATATTAACGGGAACAGAAGGCTGGTTACCAGGAAACCTTCGCTAATTTCATGTTTGCGAATGATTGCAAAGATGACCTCGCAAATACCTCCACAGGCTAATGTAACAATGTAAATAGGGAAGAAATACAACGCTCCATAAATAATACAGGAGATTACATTTCCTGCATTGAAACTTAAGCCCAAAGCACGGAAAATCCCCGCACGCCAGCCCGGGACCTGCTCCGGGGATAATCCCATACTTTCAATTCCTAAGAAGGCCTGCAAGCCTGTGTTGTACAGAGCCATAATTACACACGGAACCAGGGCAACCACTACGGTAATCATGAGGCGTTTTAAATCAATAGCGTCTCGAAGATGTGGGGCTCCTTTAGTTACGGTTCCCGGTGTATACAGAAAGGTGTCGTTCGCTTCCCACAGAGGATAAAGCCACGCTAACTTTCCTCCGGGTTCAAATAATTTTCCTTGACGGTCTAAAATATTCCGAAGCCAACTCATAATTCTTATCCTTCCTTCTCAATCAACTCTAAATTTCTTCTTAACATTGGACCGAAATCGTTTTTTCCGGGGCAAACAAAACTGCAAAGGGCCAGGTCTTCTTCTTCCAGTTCAAGACACCCTAATTGCTCGGCTCGTTCTACATCATCCATCGCAAGAGAACGAAGTAAAAATGTTGGGATAATATCCAATGGCATTACCTTTTCATACAATCCAATCGGAATAATAGCCCGATGCCCACCATGCATTGCCGTGGTAAAATTAAACTTTTTACCCTTACCTCCAAACCATGACGAAGCAAAAAGATTTAAGACGGAATATTTGTTTTTACCTGGTGCTAACCAACCTAAAAATTCCCGTTCTCTACCCTCGGCTAAAACAGAAATTTGTTGATGGTAACGACCTAAATAACCAAAAATATCACCCTTTGCAATTTGTCCAGACCATACAGAACCCGAAATAACACGCTGCTCTCCATCGTTCAACTCACCTGTAAGCAATTCGTCCAAACAGGCACCTAAACGAGTTTTCAAATATCGAGGTTTCTTTACACCGGGTCCAGCAAGAGTAATCATTCGTTGTAAATCTAATAATCCCGTCTTGAATAAGAAGCCTATTGCTACAACTTCTTGTAATCCGAGATACCAAACGGTTTTATTACGGTCTACCGGGTCAAGAAAATGGATATGAGTTCCGGGTAAGCCACTCGGATGGGGACCCTCAAATTCCTCCACCTGAACTTTCCCATCATTTTTTACACCGAAATCAGCACCCGGAGATTGACAGAAAAATACTTTACCCTGGGTTAGTTTTTTTACAACCTCTAATCCAATAGTAATATCATCTTTACGGTCTTTTACGCATAATTGTAAATCGGGCGCTAAGGGATTGCTATCCATGGCCGTAATAAAAATAGAGTGAGGGACACTCCCGATCGCCGGATTTTTTCCAAAGGGGCGTGTCCGAAACGATAACCACATTCCCGACTCTACAAGTAATCCACGAATTTCTTCATCTGATAAATTAGCAATCGATTTGCCTTTATAATTTTCAAAAGAAACTTGGTCATTCGCAGATGGTTTTCCTGAAATTTCATCTTCTTCTATTTCAATTACTACGCTCTGTAATGCTCTTCGTTCACCCCGATGTATTGCTTTAATTTCTCCCTTTGCTAAACTGGTATGAAACACACCGGGCAATTTTTTGTTCTCAAATAAAATCTGACCGCGTTTTACCTTTTCACCGACCGCAACTTTAAAAGTGGGACGCATTCCTATGTAATCATGAGCAAGAATAGCGACTTTCTTTACATTTTTGCTTGCATCGACGATAGGTTCCGGAGAACCTGCGATAGGGAGGTCTAACCCTTTTTTAATTGTGTATTTACCCATAAATACAAAACCTGCCTGCTCGGTATAAGTTTGAGTTTAGTGCATTGTAATTTAATAAACGATATAAAATAAAATTACTATAAAAAACTTCCATAATAATAATCAAATGTAAAATTAAAATAAAATTGATATAAATATATACTTACCGTTCGTTATATTTCAAATCGGAAATCACTGCTTTCTCACCACTAAAAATCTGTAAGTAAAACATGACTATTTAAAGTAAATAAACTTCATATCCCTTAATTATGTCGCTATAAATCCACCATCTACAACCAATTCCGCACCTGTCATCCAACTGGACTCATCCGAAGCAAGAAAGAGTGCGGTGTTTGCAATATCTTCCGGTTTTCCCAATCGCTTTAGAGGTAGACTATCACCAATTGCTTTTTTCTTTTCCGGTGTCAAATAAGGTTCTTGAAGAGGAGTATCTACCATACCCGGATGAATAATGTTGCAACGAATATTATCCGGACCAAATTGTACCGCTAAAGATTTGGCTAATGAAATTAATGCCCCTTTTGCACATGTATAAGAATCCTGAGCCAAGGTAAAACCAACCAATGCGGAAATGGAACCCACAAGGATAATAGAACCCCCACCTGCTTTTTGTAAATAAGGAATACCATGTTTGGTAAGGAAGAATGCTCCTTTTAGATTAATTGCCTGTACAATATCCCAGTTTTCTTCTGTCGTTTCAATAACAGACTTATCACGGTCTTTCCAGAGAACTCCAGCGTTTGCATATAGTATATTCAACTTGCCGAATTGTTTAACAGCCTCTTCAACACCTGCTTTTACATCCGCTTCCTTGCTTACATCACCGATGAAAACAGCACATTTACCCCCTTCTGATTTTATGATGTTTTCTGTTTCGCGAGCCGCTTTTTCATTCAAGTCAAAAATCAACACACTCGCACCTTCACGAGCAAATAACACAGAGCCCGCGCGTCCCATACCCAGTCCAGCACCTGTAATAATGGCTACTTTATCTTTCAATCTCATAAAAATACTCCTTTTCCTTTTTTTATTTTAATTATATGAATGAGCCATGAAAAGTATTCTATATCATATATAAATCAATTGCAGGATTTAAATTTATGGACTTTTGGGAGAAATATTTAACGGCACAAATGTAGCACGAAAAACTTTCCCTTCTATCCGGACATGATAGAAGCCTGCGGGATAATTTTCAAAATTCCAGTTTAATGAAGGGAGAATAAAAACAGGAACATCTTCGATAGTAAATTCATGTCTTTTGTGTAAATGTCCACAAAACATTGCACTCGGTTTATACTTTTTAAAAATCTCGCGTAGGGCTTTCTGGTCATTGGTAGATAAATACATTGTTTCCGCCTTTCCGGAGGGACCGGGTGGAATATGCGCAAACACAAAAACAAACGGATACTTTTTTCTATCTACCGACAATTCCTGCTCCAACCACGCTTGCTGTTCCTGACCCTTTATCCCTTCTGATTCAAAATGCCCAATATGGTCTCCATTATCCCCTGCATCGCAAAGCACGATACACTTCACATTTTTGTATACAAATGAGTAAAAATCATTTTCTTTGAAATCTTCGGGAAACAACTGTTTTAAACTTTCTCTGTCTTCTCGCCTCTCATGATTTCCAAAAACGACATGAAAAGGGATTTCCGGCTTCAACTTATCGTATAGATTTTGAAATGCCCGTGTATGAATATCGCCTGTAATTACTACAAAATCCGGTTTTGGGTCCATTTCTTGAACCTGCTGTACAAAAGCAGAAAAATTCTTGGCCCCATCTTTCTCGGAAACATGTAAATCGGACACCCCTACAAAAGAACAAACTTCTTCCGCTATGATATTTATAGCAATTCCTGCTAATAATATCAGCAACAAAAGAATGGGTTTCCTGAACATAATCACAAATCCTTATTTTAATTTATTCACGGATATACTACACATTATAATAATTGTATATTTGCAGACATATCCAGTACTCACATTGAAAAAAGGAACTTTGTATTTGGAGTGGTCCGTCAAAAAACGATTCTTAACGGCATTAGAAAGAAAGAAGCCTGACCGGTTACCTGTAACAACTCACCATGTAATGAAGTATTTTCTGGATACTTATATGCAGGGTGCTAATGTTTCTTCCTTTTTTGACTACTTTAATTTAGACCCGATTTTGTGGTTAGCCCCTCTAAAACCTAATTCTCAACGGAACGAATACTGGGATGAAAATCATCCATTCATTGTATCCAACGAATGGAGAATTCAAGTTGAGACATTACATTACGAAAGAGGATTTCCCACTGAGCGGATAACAATTCACACACCCAAAGGCCCATTAACTTCTATCCTTCAATTTAATGAACATACAGTCTGGCTTCTGGAACATCCCATAAAGAAAACAACGGATATTGATTTGCTTCAATATATAACCCAGCCTGTATACGACATAGAAACTATCAATCGTTCTGCGGAAGAATTTGGGGAACGAGGTCTGGTGCGTGGAACGATTATGCCTTGCTTCGATGGATTTGGACAACCGGGTTGCTGGCAGGATGCCGTATGTATGTATGGAATTGAAAACATGATATTTGAAACATTTGATGACCCCCTTTGGGTGCATGAATTTCTATCTATCTTACGAGAGCGGAAGTTAGCAACAATTCGCACATTGAAAGGGGCCAAATTTGATATTTTAGAATTAGGCGGAGGAGATGCTTCTTCCACCGTGATTTCTCCGAAAATTTTTGAAGAATTTGTAGCCCCGTATGATTCTGTATTAATCGAAGAAGCCCATCATCAAGGGCAAAGAGTAGTTTATCATACCTGTGGTGGCATGATGCCTATTTTGGAACAGATTGTAGAGATGAAACCTGACGCTATCGAAACGCTGACCCCTCCAGAAATGGGAGGTGATGTAAACCTTGCGGAAGTAAAGCGACGGGTAGGTGATAAGGTCTGTCTTATCGGAGGATTTGACCAGTATCATTACTTCGTAAATTGTTCTCCCGAAGATACACGCAAGGCTGTCCGTCGGTGTTTTGAAGAGGCCGGAGAAGGCGGAGGATATATCCTCTCCCCATCCGACCATTTTTTTGATGCAGATATAGAACTGATTCGTGCCTACGCAGACGAAGCCCGCCACTGCACTTATACATAATACCTTGCTTATAAATCTACGGGCTATTACGAAAAAACGCTCTCCGCTTTAGAATTTAGGTCCTTCTACATCAATAAACATACCCTCTATTGGAATGTATTCAAAACGGACGACATTTTTGTAAGGAACAATCTCCACCACGCGAATATTTTCAAATTCATCACCGACCCTCGCTGCAACCCGTTTCTTCTCTCCCGTAATACGGTTGATAATCTCTACAAAAATTGTGGTCTGTCCCGTATCCTTGTCATCGAGGAAACCTCGCACAAAAATTTTAGGCTGCGCGATGAGTTGTTCTCCCCGCATTCTCAATCGTTGTAGCGCCTGGCTTCTTGCCCCTAACATTTCATATACATCAATACACACCAGAGCCAGAACCCAGCGATTATTATCCTTAGCAATTCTTGCCCACTGTGCTACTTCTTGAGCCACCTCCTTACATGCGTCCTGGGCTAATGGATTTTCTGAATTTTCCTGAACAAAATCAAAAACATTATTCATTATTTGCACCCTTACATCCTCGCGAATATAGGGATAGTTTACATCTGGTGAAAAAGGGATATACGATTGCAGAGGAGATACGATTTCTCTCAACTGTTTTGCAAAATCCTCTTTAGTTTTAGGGACTTCCTCTTGTTTTTTAGATTCTTTCGGTCTGCATGCAGTTACGAGGAGCATTAAAAGAATACTGGTAATAAATAAATAGATAAGGCTTTTAAAGTACATATTTTTCTTTCTATACTGAATAAACATCTCTTTTATCCCACTAAAAAATTGCGGATATTTTTTTGGTAATCATTTATACAAACACATTATAATTAAATTCCTTTCAATTAAAAAATAAATAAGAGGTTATTTTTGGTGACAAATGAAATATTGGGTATAGAACAAAGGCAAATTTGGTCTGTTTCGGGACTAAACCGAAAGATTCGGGAACTTTTAGAAGGAGAAATTGGTTATATCTGGCTTTCGGGTGAAATATCCAACTGGCGGGTTGCTCCTTCGGGTCATGCATATTTCACATTGAAAGACGCCGAAAGCGAAATAACTGCGGTAATGTTTCGTGGCTACCTCCAAAATATAAGATTCCAGCCGGAAAATGGAATGGAAGTCCTCGTTTTTGGACAAATTACTGTCTATGAAAGGAGAGGGACTCATCAAATTATCATTGAACAAATGGAGCCCAAAGGAATGGGGGCCCTACAATTAGCATTTGAACAACTGAAAAAGAAATTAGAAGCGGAAGGACTATTTGACCCTGCACATAAAAAGAAATTACCTCTTCTACCCAAAAAAATTGGTATTGTGACTTCCCCAACCGGTGCGGCCATACGGGATATATTAAAGGTTCTCTCTCGCCGTTTTGCCAATATCCATGTGGTCCTTTATCCCGCGCGGGTGCAGGGAGAAGAGGCCCGTGCTGAAATTGTAGCCGGAATCCGATATTTAGACTCATACGGTGTCGATGTTATTATCGTAGGACGTGGTGGCGGTTCCATTGAAGATTTGTGGCCATTTAATGAAGAAATTGTTGTCCGCACTGTGTATGAAGCGAAAACACCCATTATTTCCGCCGTAGGACATGAAATTGATTTTACACTAACTGATTTTTCTGCAGATGTCCGCGCTCCAACTCCCTCTGCAGCCGCTGAAATGGTTATTCAGGACCAAACCGTCCTGTGGGAAACAATCCAGACACGAAAACATAAATTGGTGCGGGCCATTAAACAGATCTATCAATCATACCAACACCGGCTCGAACTGGCACAAAAGCGACGAGGTTTCCAGAGTGTTAACAACATAATTCGCGAGAACTTGCTTCGTATAATAGATTACCGAAAACAATTAGAAGACTGGTGGGAATGGGAAAAGGAATCGCTTCTTTCTCGAATTCAGAAAGCAAAATATGCTCTGCAAATGATGTCCCCTCAATCAAAAATCAAATCACAAAAAGAAAAACTGGACTATATAAAAAAACAGTTAGAACAGAAAATAGACTCTATTTATCAACATAAGAAATCGCTCTTCATTTTCCATTCTGCAAAATTAGACGCACTCAGCCCCCTAAAGGTCTTAGGGCGCGGATATTCACTGGTTTGGCTTGAGCCAGAGCATAAGTTGGTGCGTTATATAAAACAATTGAACAAAGGGAACACGATTCAAGTTCAATTTTCAGATGGTACAGCAAATGCAGTAGTTGAAACAATTGAATATAAAAAGGATGATACCCCATGAAAGAAAAACAAGAAAAAAACATTCATGGAAATTTTGAAAAGGACTTGGAAAAATTAGAACAAATCGTACAGAACTTAGAAAAGGGCGACTTGACATTAGAAGAAGCGCTCAAACAATTTGAAGAAGGAATTCGACTCGCAAGGCAATGTGAAAAGGCTCTCTCGGAGGCTGAACGGAAAATAGAAATCCTGTTAAGAAATGAAGAAGGAGAGATAGAAGCAAAACCTTTTGAACTATCTGATACAGACTACGGAGAAGAAATTCCTTCAAGCAAGCCCACAACATCTCCAGAGAAATCCACCCCATCCAGAGCCAAAAAAACAAATAGCAAAGAAATTGCTCCTGAAGAGGAAATAAACGAGGATTTACCTTTCTAATGAATATATCTGAACGATTAGGGATAAAATTTTATAAGGAACAGGTAGAGCAGTTCCTTATCGACAAAGGAAAACAAACAGAAGAAGCACTTCATCAATATCTGGGACAATTGCAATGTCCTGGGCCGGGTCTAATTGAAGCTATGGAATACAGCCTTTTTGCCGGAGGGAAACGGCTTCGTCCTGCACTGGTTTTAGGTTCTGCAGAAATTTTCGAGGGCGACATCCCGAAAGTAATGCCTTCCGCATGTGCTATCGAAATGATACATACTTATTCCTTAATCCATGATGATTTACCTGCACTTGATAATGACGATTTTCGACGCGGGAAACCGACCTTACATAAAGTATATGGCGAAGCAGTTGCTCTTTTAGCAGGGGACGGACTGCTTACCTTAGCGTTTGAACTATTGGCAAGCACAGGAAACGCAGATGTCGTTGCGGAGGTAGCCCGTTCTGCAGGGGTAAACGGCATGGTAGGAGGGCAATATCTGGATATAAGAGCAGAAGGACAAAAAATTACAATAGAGACTTTACAAGAAATTCATCGAAAAAAAACAGGGGCTTTGATTTGTGCTTCATTACGATGTGGGGCCCTACTTTCAAACGCATCTTCCGAAGGATTATATGCTATAACGGAATACGGCAAACATTTAGGACTTGCTTTTCAAATTGTTGATGATATTTTAAATGTAACAGGAGATGAAAAAACTCTGGGCAAACCCGTAGGAAGTGATAAGGAGCATAATAAATCTACATATCCCGCTATATTAGGTCTGGCACAGGCACAAGAACTGGCTTTAGAGCAGACTCATAAAGCCATTCGAGCTCTGGACTGTCTTGGGGAAAAGGCAGAGATATTCCGCCAATTAGCTATATATATGCTTTCACGAAACCGTTAAACATGCAGGCTAACAAATAACAAATATATATATATGAATCCTCACATTGAAGAAATTATACAATGCGTCTCAGCGAACAACTATACAGACCTTTCAAAAAACACCCTCAAAAAAATCCCCATACCAACGAATATCAGCGATAAGTTCCTTGCTTTTGTCTTATGTGCTATTTTCCTTGCTTTCGCATTATCAATAGGAATTATTAGTTCTCGCCCATTCCAATGGCCCTTCAACTGGGATCCCCTTCGGGACATAGGTATTGCTCAAACAATACGGGATGCGAATTATCCCGAAGATCCTATTTTGAAAGGAGAAATCAATTGGTACAATCCTCTAACAGGGGCTATAATTGCTTTATTTGGTTATATCCTTGACAAGCCTTTGCCGGAAACCTGTATAAAGATAGGTCCCTTTTTACAGTTGTTATTGCCTCTCTCTGTCTTAATATTAGCATGGAACCGTTGGGGACCTTGGGCAGGATTATTAACATTAACCTATGCCCTTTTTGCAAGACATCCTTTTTTACCCGAGTGGATGTATTCTGCTTATTCGCCCTGGTTAATTGCTCCGCAATGGGGAAAAACATTCTTCTTCCTTACGATTTTTTCCTTTGTCCTTTACATGGAACAAAGGAAGTATTATTGGGCTATTTTAAGTGGTATATTTTTAGGGCTGGGTTTTTTAACACATACCGCAGTGTTGATAGAAGCGGTACTCTTCATCATTTTGTTTTCGGTTATTAAAACCATTCAACAGTATCCTAACATAGAGAAAAGCAAAGCACAATTCTTCACATCTGTCGGTGTCCCTTTGTGCGTAGCCCTTGTAATTAGCAGTCCTTATTGGCTACCCATCCTTATCCGTTACCAATTTGTCATACGCAATCCGTATCCGTCTTTATACCTCACTCCGGCTCTTGAAAAACAAAATTTATTATCTACAATACTAAAAAGCACAAACGGTTTTACACTTATCGGTGTTATATCCTTTCTCGTATTCATAATAAACAGAAAAAAAGCAGACTTGTTTTGGATAAAAATTTGGACTCTTACCGTGCTATTGCTCCTCATTCATCAAATTACCTGTCAAACACTATACCATTACGGGGGCTATACAATCCCCACATTTTTTCCGCCCCATCATACTTTCATGTCCGTTCATGCGATAATTGGATTTTGGTTTACTTATGGTTCCCTCCAGATTGCGGAAAGTATCGTTCACATTCTAAACCGCCGAAAAACTCATTACTGGCTGCAAAAAGGACTCTATTTATTAATCCTATCCTTGATATTTTTGTTAGGTATAACAACCCTTGTAAAACCCATCCCTCCCCTACATGAAATATACCGAGGAACGGCTGAAAATAAATTGGTATATGAGGTGGCAAAATTCGACTCCGCTTATAACTGGCTATTAAACAACACTTCACCCGACGACATCTTTTTATCGGACGAAACCACCAGTATATGGACTATAATGCCTGCAGGTAGGAAGTGTGTTTACACCATGATGTTTTATATGAACCCTTACTGCGACATATCCCCAAGGATTGATTTATTCAACAATATATGGAATGCACTTCGCGAACAACGCTACCCAGTTTTTCTCGTTTTCTGCAAACAAAATAATATTCAATATATTCTTTTAACTCAAAAAGACCCACACAAACTTCTAATCGAAAAAATAAGTAAAATACAACCATGTTATGAAGACCCCGAAGTCGTCATATATAAAATTCTGTAAAAATCCAGACCCCGCATTTCGTTTTCTTTTAAACTATTTTAATAATGAAAAATCAATATCTGCATGGAGATGTTCTGTAACGATATTTAAATTTTCTGCCCGATGAAAAGCCTTATCAACAGAGGCCCTCTCCCATGTAATTACAGAAGGGTGGTATATAAAATGCCATCCTATTGGTAAAACGGGTTGAAGAGAGAAGAGCTGAACCCATGCCCAATTCGAGTTTTCTAATTCATTTAATCTATCGTAGGTCTGAGCAAGCAACCACACAAACAAAGGCTCATCTGGACATTCATTGGTTAACTTTGAAAAATAGAATTGAGCCCCTTTATAATCCTTTTGAGTAAAACACTCCGTCCCTTTCCACAATAAGGACACTACATTTACCTCCCGCGGAACTCCTATGGATATATCACACACATCCTCAAAATTCACTGTTTTCCCAAAATATTCGTAAAACGGGAGCAACTGGTTCGGATTTTGTTCCCAGGCATAATGTAATAAATACCCTGCTTCTTTATATTTCTTCTGTCGCGATAATTCCAGGGCACAGCGAATAAAATGAAAGGAAGTCCGGTCGGGGTCGTATCGGTGCTGTTTGTAAAACATTTCAACACGATGGCTATCATCCTTGAACAGCCTCATTAGAATCCTTTTAGTATCTATCCAAATAGTAAAAAAATTCTGCTTTACGATATGAGTTGGAGCCGAAATTTGGTACAAGTATATTTTCTGTTCTCCTGGGAATACCCTCACAAAGAAAGGTAGGTTATACTTCTGCAAAATCTCAGGAATATTACCCAGACCGGCCTCAAAAATATCGGGCACAACCAACCACACATTAACCCCTTTTCTTCTTTGTAAATTCAAACTGTTGAAGTAAGCCCGCGATAAATCTACAAGCCCCGTTTCTGTATATGCATCGGTCACAGGAACTGAAAAATTGCTATTGTTTAATTTAAATATGGGAGTCCAAAATGGGTCGTGAACAATAACAAGGTCTTGTGGTCCTGAATATTCATCTATTGTCCTACCGACCCCTTTCCAGTCCATTCGCCAGGCACTCTCCCTCATCACACCTATTTGATAAAGGAATACAATTACAAGTAAGGTAGATAAACACACAAAATAGATTTTTTTTCTTTGAGAAATTAAAAAACCTATTCCAATAAAATGTAATGGGAGAAGAAAAACAATATATCGCGTTGTAAAAACCGGAGGTCCTAACCGCGCAAGTACAAATAGCAAGAACAACGGTATAACAAAAAGCCCTAACATAAATAAAACTACCGAAAGTTTTCGCTCCTTCCAACTCCGAATACTACCTAATAAGAGCCCTAAAAAACCCAACACAGAAAGAAGCACCATAGCAAACTCAAAACCGGACTGAGAATAATGCAGGAAAGAACCCCATCCTGTCATTGAGTATTGCCAAGGTCGAGCAATGCCTATCGGACAAATTCCACCCTTCCCAACCCAATTAAGAAAAAAGGGAAAAGTCAATAATTGCCAAAATGAAGGTTTTAAGTAGTAACGGTGTAGTTCTCCGGGTTGTGGCGGAATGGTTACAATCCATACCAACCATGGGATTAAAAAAAATCCATGGATTGTTATAAGCCCTAATGCCCATTTTAAATAATTCCCCCGTCGAACCTGAAGTATGAACAGAAGCAATAATTCCGTAGCCCAGATGATTATGCCAATGTGATGAGTCCATAACAGCATTTGATTGACTACAATCCAAGATAAAACTGTTGGTATGTGGAAGGGGTCTTCTAAAACCTTGAGAAATAAAAAGAACGATGCCCATACGAAGAAGAGATAGGCCATATACATCCGGGCTTCCTGTCCAATAAAGATTAACGCAGGAGCAAGGGCTATCCCTATGCCTACAAGAACTCTAACACCAATCGGCAATTGATTCTGTTTCTCCATCCGGCCCATTACAAAACAGAACATAATATAAAACGCTACCCAGAAGGAAAGACTAAACAAACGGAGAGAAACGATTCCCGTTCCAAAACATTTCCCCCAAAAATACTGTAAGAGGGGAAAGAAAATTCCACCATAGGGATATGTGTTCCTCTGCTCGATTATAAACTGTAATATGGAATTCAAATTTAAATTGGCTATGCAGGCATACTCCTCCAACGAGATGGATTCCTGTGAAATACGATACAAACGAAGGAATATTCCAATTATTAGAAACAAAATGCAGAAAAAAGGATATAGATGAACTTTATGGTTTGATCCGAACTGTATATCGTTCTTATTTGTAGATCTCATACTTTTTATAATGTTCTAAATTTTTGTATACATTCATAAAATTCCATGCAAAACGCCAATGTTTATAGTTGCCCTTGAAAGTATCCTCTTCAGGAACAGCAACTGTCATCAAAAAAGGTTCTGCAGACGGATTCTCTGCACGATATAACCCACGAAATGCCTTTTCAAATCCTTTTGGTATCTCAACACCTTTCCATTCACCTCGAACCCAAACTATCGGTTCCTGATTATTGAATACAATTTCATCCCTCGGTTTGATTGTAGAAGCAGAGTAAACAAGAAAATAAACACTTACTCGCAATGGTTTGTCCTTTGTCATATTGTAATAGAGAAGAAGAGAATGCAACGGTTCTGAAAAATCAACAGCACAATAAGTCCTATCATATCTTGAATAAATAGGAATAATCTCTTCCAACTCAAAATCCGCACGAAGAAACTCAAAAGGCGTTTCCATAGGAGGCCAATCCGAACTCTTTTCAAAGGCCGGTAAATTTTGGGCGGGTTGAAAAAGGATACAAGCCCCGTCAACACTTTGTTTCGTCTTCACCTCTTCCCATTTTAGCCCACGATAAGATACGACAAGTTTTGCAACCTGTTGCCGTTGCCATATATTTAATATGGAATACAGTAAAACACAGGCACATACAACAAAAATCAAAACAAACGCACCATTCCGTAATCTAATTAAAACACCTCCCCATGTTTGTTCCTTTTGGTACAATCCAAGAAGGAATCGATAACATTCTACAAACAATTCATAGAAAAACAAAACTACAACCCCATATAAAATAGGGACTAAATGAACGACATGTCGAAACTCAAACAAGATGGAAGGATAACCTAACAGATACCCTAAAATTCCCGCAAAGAGTATCCCTTTTCCCATCTTTTGCATGCCCATTATAAGAATCAATCCCAGCACGACCCAAGGACCGATAAAAGCAATCAGCATATCCCAAAAAGGGAGGCGGTCCGCAAAAAATAAAAGAGAGGCAAAACGGCTAAATTCGGGACGGTTTCGCTGCTGCTCTTTTGTAAAATGGTAAGGTGTCGAAAAACAATTGCTACAAACAGACAAAAATCGCCCCCACAAATCCGCAGGAAAGTGTTTGACAACAGACCTAAAATACATTCTACCTACTTTTCCGTATGCCGGCGACAAATAGTTATTGAAAGGCTCTTGAAACCCCATCCGTCTTGCAAAAGATACAATGGTGGAATGAACAAGCATATCATTCGGTTCATATACCAGCCGATATGAGGAACTCCCTCCTAAAGAGGTTTTTTCCACTGTGGTTGCAAGCCCCTGCACCAATGAGTGACTGGATACGGCTCCTTTATCTTCCGCAACAGCAGATAAAATGGGATAGCCTACCGCAAAAAAGGAAAATAGATAGAAAAGCAAACACATAATACCTGCGAATTTATTACCCTGATAAAACAATTTGAAACAAACAATACTGACAAAAAACATACCGGGTAAAAATAAAATAAGCACATCCTGACGAAAACCAATCCCAAAACCTATCACGAGTCCCAATAGAGAAGAAATTATAACTGCAAGGGATACCCCCTTACTCAAAAAATGAAACAGTGTTGCAGAAAGCGCAAGGAACAACATGAAAAAAGTAGTTTTTGAGTAATCACGAATGGAAGGAAGAAGGAAAAGCAATGAAGGAGCATTTATTACAAGAAAGGTGGCTATAAATGCGGGTATCCGCCCTGCTAACATATATAGGGTAATGTATGTAGATAATACAGTAATTATAAAAAGAATCCCTGCATACAGTTTCAAGACATCCCAATGAATCCCAAACAACCGCCATAAGGCTCCAATTGTAATTATCAAATAACGGTGCGTTTTAACAAAAGGGCTGTTATCCCATCTGCTCCAATCCTCAGGCAGGTCAGAAATCCGCATGGAATCGGTTTTTTGCTCCAAAAACAATTGCATATTTTCTGGATACGGAGCCGTAGGTGTGGTAAACCCCTGTCCGCATGCGACCGAAATAGCACTAACCAACCATTCTTGTTCAAAACGGTATTCCTTGCCGATTGTATTTACCCGAACAGTAAGGTGTTCGTACACAATACCTACAGCCAAAACAGTGAGAATAAAAATTAAAGATATTTCAACAATGAACCTTCGCATGTGAACTGTTCGTTTTTGTCTTAATCCTTTAAATGGGCCTTTTCATTCATTATTATCTTCAGACTCTCCTGAGCCAAACCATCATCACTATAATAATGTAAACACTTCTGATACATTTCAATACTTTTTTCAAATTCTCCCATATTTGCATACACATTCCCTAATAAACGCATTGCAATTCGTGAATAAGGATATTTTTTCCAAAACTCCTGTGCCAACTCGAACGCCTCAGAGAACCTTTTTGTTTTCATCAGCCAATTAATCAATTGCATATAGATTTTTTCGTCATTTGAATTTAATCGATAAGCCAATAAATACCCCTCCACAATCTCTTGTTCAATATCCCCTGTAATTTGTTGAGACAACTTAGCCTCTTTTTGTGAAATCATCTCTAACGAAACAGGGTCTGTAATTACTGCCTTCTGCATTTGCAATTGTAAGACTTCCGTTGCTTTATTCCAGCCCAAAAAACGAGCCACCGTATCCATATCCATTGCATTCAACAATCCTTCGCCTTTATCTTTTTCGAGAACTTTTCGTTCTTCCAGCACCTTACAAATTGCCTTAAACCATTCACAAGCAAGAATATAATTCCCTTCAAAAGTAAAATGGATATTATCACAAAAATACTCATAGTCGGGAATTCCATTAGCACTCTTTTTCGCCAATATTCCGTCAATATCGACCCGAATAACCCTCTCTGAAAATGCCTTGCAAACACCCGCAATACATTTATTCATTTCTGTCTGTTCAAATCGAATGGAGTCCCACTCTCCTCTTTTCTTTCCAAATTGACGGTTGAAAGATAATGTCCCAACAAGAACATAGGCATTTACATCTACCCCCATCCTTATCATGTCTTTAAGGTTCTTCTTATATAATTCTATTGTTTTTGCTTCTTGCCCTTGTTTGGGTATATAGGGCGACAAATCCTCAGGTTTCTGCTCTCGCCAGTCTTGCTTCTCTCCTCTTTCAAAAAATTGAACGATCCTCAATGATTTAAGGTAAGTGTGCAATCGAATAATAGAATTGTTTCTCAAGATAGGATACGAATAGAGAAAGGAATGCTCTCCGTAAGGTCCAATATTTTCATTGTTCCCCATATAAATGATAAAAAAGTCCGGAGATAGTCGAGCCGAGGCCTTCGCTAAAAAATAAAGCCCATGTGAATTAATACCGGGGCATGATACATTATATACCTCCCACTTTTTATCAGGGAAGGATTGTTCTAACAGTACTTCCAATTGTCTTGCCGATGATTCCAGGCCATACATTGCAGATTCGCCAAAGACAAATATACGAAGGGTATTTGTTCCTTTATTTTCGGGCACATAAAAATCGAGATGGTCCCAATTCACAAAATCATGCAAGGGAATATTAAAAAATTGTTGATAAAAACTACGATTGGGAATATAAAAAGAATAATCCTTGAATTGTCTCTTAATAAAAGGGGCTCTTTCCTCCCCTTTTTTCACGAGTCGCAATGTATATTCTAACGAGATAAGAAGACATAAAGGAAGGAGACATAGCAAGAATTGTACAAAAAATAATTTTATCTTTTTCCGACATGACTTTTGGGTTGTTTCCATGAAACTCATATTTCCCAATGAGAGTATATATAAAAACAATTCTATGGGTTATCCCGCCTCCATGTTTCACGAACGATAAATGCAGGAATACGGTATAACGCAAGAAAGGAACGCATAGAAAACTCCCCAATGATTGAAAGTATTCCGACAATAACCAGCAATGAAAATATATTGACATTTAAAATAAGCCCCGGTGTAATCTCCTTCATAATACGGTAATCCAGAAAAAAAGCGGAAAGAATTCGAATGAAAAAGAGAAAGCCCACAAACAAACACAATATCGCCATCCATTGAAACAGACGCGGAGACATACGAACAAGATTATCCATATTATATTGCCAGAGTCGCCAGAAGGTATACCCCGATTTCCCGTATGGGCGTGGAAAGTGCTGAACAGGGACTTCTACACATCGTCCCGCACGAGACACGACATCTGCTGTGCGAAATATATTAAAAGGACCATATTCAAAAGCGCGGACAAGGTCTGCACGATATATTTTATATGTACAACCAAAATCGGTTAATGGAATGCCGGACGAATTCCGCATAATCCAGTTGGCTATCTTAGAAGGGATTTTACGAAACACCGTATCCTGTCTTTGGACGCGATATCCGCTGACAATATCATACCCCTCATCATATTTTTTTATCAGTTCCGGTAAATCTTCAGGTGCTAATTGTAAATCGCTATCCATAAGCACTATTGCTTTACCCCGGGCTTCCAAAATACCGGCTGTTACACCGGCCTGTTGTCCTGAATTCCGATATAGATTAATAATCGCAAATACATGTTCATCTTCATGATATATCTCTTTCAGCCGTTCCCATGTGTCATCTGTGCTCCCATCATTAACAAAAATAATTTCATAAGACCGGCCCGTTTTTTCCAATGTTTCTTTAAGTCGTCGATGAAACTCCCTGATACTCTTTTCCTCATAATAACAACTAATAACAACAGAGAACTCTATTCCTATTTTCTTCGGTTCTGTTGCACTCATTAAGCACCTCCCAATTCCAATGTGAATTGCTCATTTTTCTTTGCTATAGAAAAAATTGAACCACACAATTCTGGATACTCTAATCCTAATTTATATAACCCCTCTATCTGAGAAGGTCCTAATATTCCTGCACGATATAACTGGTCTAATTGGAAATCTGCCAATATCTTTAGAAAAATTCCCCCTTGATGAATGGTTTTGAAACCTGCATGTTCCAAATCACGATTTAACCGCACACGATTATAAATCCTCCGATGTCCATGCTCCAGGTCGTGAGCGGTAAAATCATCCAGTTCTAATAGGAGTCCCATGTGTCGAGCTAATTGACGAGACAACGCCCGTGAGTTCGGCACCACCACATAAAAAATGCCATCCGGCAATAGCAACCTCCGAACCCTGTCTAACAATACCCCCACATCCTTTACATGTTCTAAAACATATATTGCGAAGATAACATCATATTGACGGCCTGTTTTTTCAAGTGCTAACTCTTCGAAAAGAGATGAAATAAACCGAACATTGGGATAACCTTTCTTCTTACCCTCCCGAATAAAAGAAATGTTCCCCTCTACTACATCCAGTTCCAATAGCAAAGGGACCAAAATTCCCGTATCTACTCCCTCCGCATATCCTAATTGAAGTCCTACCATTTTGCGGGTTAGGTATGGCTGAATAGTCCGAACAATAAGTTCCCTTATAACCCGGTCCTGCATGGAACCTCTTGTATATGTTTTTCCCACATGTTCAATAAACTCATGCTCATCCATACCATAGACTCCAGTCAATTAAACTTTCTATCATATCTGTACTGAATACAGGTATTTGTAGCGTATCATATACTTCTTTCCGTTCTCGAAAGGAATCATCAATAAATATCGGCTTTTTCGATTTAATATACACCGATTTCTTTTCTCCATTGTGCAATTCAATGAATGTGTTAATTAGTTTATCCAATCCAAAATCCTGTAATGAAATTTTATACTCCCCTTTATGCCGTGTGAGGACTGTAACCGGAATACCGGATCCCCGGCATTGCATTAGAAATAACACCAGCCGATAATTTATTTTCTCTTGAATTACTAGACAATCATCATAATCAATATATACATGGTCAAAATAATACTTATCTTTATCACTTCTGCCCCTTCTTCGGGAAGATGGAACATAAGCATGAGGAAAATGGTTACACAGACACCGTTGCATCTCTTCTGGAAATTCCTGTTCTATAATCTCTACAGGAATACGCCGGGCATCAAAAACAGTGAGCAAGGGTAAATTAACCCCACGGTTGCGAAACAAACCCATACCACCACTAACTCTCGGTGCAATTTCAAGTAGAACCAACTCTCCATGAGCCCGTTCCTTCATTTGAAAAAACCAAGCTCCCCGTAATCGGAGATGTCCATTGATTACCCTCGCAATTTGGTTAAACCTCTTATCTGTTACAACCCGTGTATCCACACTAATTCCGTGCGATACGCGAATACGCTCCCGGGCCCCCACAAAGATTAAGTTTCCTCTATAATCCGTGAAGCAATCAACAGTATATTCCTTCCCGGGTAGATATTCTAAAATCAACAAGTCCTTCTTGTTTTCTAAAATACCACTTAATTCCCGTTTTGTTTTCACTAGAAATACACCCTTTGAGCCTTCTCCTACCCGTGGTTTTAAAAATACCGGGAATTGTTGTACCTCGTTTTCCCGATGAAATACTCCGGGAACAGGAATAACCCCTTTAAAATGATCGTAAGTTTTTTGTTTATCCCGACAAATTCGACAGGTCTTTGCAGGGGACATGAGTACTTTACAGGGTAATTCTCGCTGGTGTTCAATCAAAAATAGACCGGCGGTGTCATGGGCGGGGAAAACATAATCAATTTCCAATTCCTCTAATAATTTGCAAAACTGAGGAAGAAAAGCCTCCTCATTTACAAAGGGTAATCCTGTAAAATAGTTCCGAAATAAAAAACAACCCGCATCCCGTTCAAGGCTCGTTGCTCCAAATAATTCTATATGTCTCGAACAGGATAGAGAACGAAATATCTCAAGTCCAATTTCCGTCCCTCCCGGAAAAATCATAATACGAACAGGAGATATTAACCTTGCGGTGTTTTTCTTTTTCATACTTCAGCCCACTTGGGGAAAGTCTTTATCATCTCACAAATCTTTATAGCATACTCATGAGGCAAGTCTCCATACATCGGCAGACACAAAACCCGTTCCGCCGTTTTATCTGCAACAGGTGTCGGAATCTTAGGAATGTCCTTTCTTCCTGCATAATAAGGGATACGATTGCACAAAGGATAAAAATATTTTCGAACAATTACATTACACCGGCGAAGTCTTTTGAATAATTCATTACGCGAAATACCATATTTCTCTTTGTCAACCTCAACCGGGAAATACGCATAATTCCAATCACAGTCTTCTGGTTCTGAAACTGTGCAAATACCGGCACAATCTCTCAATTGGTCACAATATAATTGGTATAACAATTTTCTCTTCTGTATCTCTCTCGTTACCTTAGACAAAGAAGCAAGTCCAAAAGCAGAGGACAATTCGTTCATCTTCCCATTAATTCCAACCCCGACCACTGTTTCCTCATCAGCAATACCAAAATTTTTCATATAATATGCCATTTTTGACTGTTCCTGATTATGGCAAACCAAAGCCCCCCCCTCTGCTGTAGTAAATAATTTTGTAGCATGGAAACTTAATACAGATAAGTCCCCATAATCGCACAGCGAACGCCCTCGATACCAAGATCCAAAGGTATGGGCTGAATCATATATAACCGGAATAGAATACTTTTTCGACAAATTGGAAAAGGCATCTACATCACAAGGTGTCCCGTAAACATGCACCGGTAGAATGGCTCGAGTGTTAGGAGTAATGGCTTCTTCCACTTTTTGTGGGTCTAAATTATATCCCCCCGGCTGAATATCGCAAAACACGGGCTTCAAACCATTCCAGCAGATAATATGCGGTGTCGCTGGAAAAGTAAACGGCGTTGTAATAACCTCTCCATCTTCTATATCCAGTATTTTCAAAGCTATCAACAATGCAATCGTTCCATTACAGAAAAGAACCAGTTCGGAAACCTTTAAATATTTCTTTAATGCTTCTGTAAACTGCTGGTGCCAGTATGCTTCATTTGTAAGCCATAGCGTTTTCCAGATATTCGAAAGAAGAGCGTTATACTCTGCCTCTGCTGGCATCATTGGTCGCGTTACATATACCGCCTCTGCAAAACGCTCTTTCTCGATATATCCCTCTAAATCCATGAAAACATCCTTTTTAGAAGATGGCACCTGAAACCAATTACAATAATACAACACTCATTAAGTTAGTTTAACATAAACGGTATCTGTATCATGAATGAGCAAAATTCGCCTGAAACACAGCAGGATAAACATCGCCAAAAAAGCAATATAAAAAATATCTTTATCAATACCACTCTACTTTTTGCCAGTCTTCTTCTTTGTATAGCTATTGCAGAAATATGTTTCGCTTACTGGGAAAGGGTTCTTCTTAATTCGTTAGGAGTGTTTGTCCCTGTTGACCCGCGTTATGATGGGGCCGCATGGGAAGTAGACCCTATGCAGGCAAGCCGGTTTACATGGCAGGCAGATGGAAATAGCATCGTCCACATTCGTTCCAAAAACAAAAAACTTATGTATGAACTACGACCCAATGCAGAAATATCAAACATGATAAAAATAAATTCCGACGGATTCCGAGATAAAGAATACTCGCAAGCAAAACCGAAAAATGTCTTTAGAATTGCGGTTGTTGGAGATTCTGTTACTTTTGGCTGGCGTCAAAGATTAGAAGATACCTATCCCAAAAAATTGGAACAACTACTTCAAACAAACCCCTCAGCGAATATCCAATTTGAAGTGCTTAACTTTGGCATTGGCGGTTACAATGCGGAACAAGAGGTGGAATTGATAAAAACCAAAGTCCTCCATTATCAACCTGACCTTATCCTTATCGGTTTTTGTCCGAATGACGGACAAATCGGTTTTGACGGAGGACTATGGTGGCATTTTTTCCGGGGACCCTCTCGAACCATCTCTTTCATAAAATTGTTATTTATATACAGCAGGTATAAGCAGGACGAACTGGCACTACTAAAACCCCCCTATACTGAATTAGCCGAATTATCGAAACAAAAAAATATCCCCGTGCATGTATGTTTATTCCCTATGCTTCAAGGAGACCATCTATGGTGTCCGCCTTACTTTATCTCATTATTGGATGAGTTAAAACTTCCTTATGTAAACCTAATTTCCTCCTTCGCAAAACACAATATAACGGAACTCTTTCTTGACTCTGTCCATTTCACAGTGGCAGGTCATAATTTCGTGGCACATGAAATATATCACTACCTCATCTCGAACAAGATTATCCCTACCCCGTAATACATTGAAAGTTTAGAAATGTATTTTTGCTATCTTTTCATAACAACAAAGGGTCATACACCCTTCCCATAAATAAAATCTTACCGGTAGGATTGTGCATAATCATGAAAATAAAAGGACGATTTCCGATAAATCGTATCCGTTTTTTTGAATAATTAATAACAACCCCTATTGCTAACTCATCAATAATAACTGCAGAAGCAACTGTCTTTTCTTCATCAACTTTTAAGTATGTCTGATGTATAATTTTTTCAATCCATATCTTTTCATTGGATATCCCTGAAAAATCTGCCTCGAACCTAAACGGTAATACCCTCCCAATTATTTGATGATCTCTTTTTTCTTTTTTCCTCCCCTTTATTACAGTATTAAACCAATTTTACTATAACGATATACGACAAAAAAATAACGGCAGGTAAAACTATATTTTCCTTTCATTTCCATGATAGAATTTATATACACATCCAACTATAGAGAATAACACGACAAATTATTAAAAGATGAAAATAAAAAACTACACATTCCCTGAAGAACACTGCGTATACCACAACAGCGAAAAAGGCGTCCTCCTGTATCATACCAATTGCATTGACTTCATGAATTTATTAGTAAAAAAATATCCAAATGGCATTTTTGACATGATTTTTGCTGACCCTCCCTATTTCCTCTCCGATGGAGGCATCACTTGTCATGCGGGGAAAATGGTTCCTGTCAACAAAGGGGATTGGGACAAATCAAAAGAGATAGAAAAAGTTCATGAATTCAATCTAACTTGGCTCTCTCTTTGCCAAAAACTATTAAAATTGAACGGAACAATATGGGTATCCGGCACTCATCATGTCATATATTCCGTAGGCTTCGCGATACAGAAGTTAGGAATGAAAATATTGAATGATATTACTTGGGAAAAGCCGAATCCCCCTCCCAATCTCTCTTGCAGATATTTCACTCATTCTACAGAAACAATTATTTGGGCCGGAAAAAATCAAAAAACAAAACATCGTTTCAATTACGACACGATAAGAAAACTCAATAATGGGAAACAAATGAAAAGCGTCTGGACGATCCCTGCCCCGAATGGAAATGAAAAGGTGTTCGGAAAACATCCTACTCAAAAACCTATTCAATTATTAGACAGGATCGTTTTAGCAAGCACATTAGAGGAAGACTTCATTTTCGACCCCTTCGCCGGAAGTTCAACAACAGGTTTATCTGCAATTAAACTTAACCGTTTTTTTGTCGGCTGTGAATTAGAAGAAAAATATATCCGACTATCCATCAAAAGATTAGAGGCATTTATAAACGATAAAAAATCCAATCCAGATTTGTTCGAGGTATTAACATGAAACCAGGTGGAAAAGGAGGTTCTCATACCATTTCCGGCTTGAGATTTGAAGAAAGGGTAGATTTGATTACACTATTAACTAAAATTCCCGGATACAAAACAATAAATTCAAAAGAACGGGCAGGTATTGACATTTACTTTATAAAAATACTCTTTCAAAATTGTCTTTAATAGGTATATGTCTTAAAATTTACTCCTTTCATTATTACTTTGTTTACCACTTTATTTTTTCGTATATGACGAAGAGGGCGGAGGGTTTTTCAGAGAGGGTTATAGGGATTCCGTATTCCATTAATTCTTTTCCTGTGAGTTCAAAAGGTTGGGC
>OGCI01000563.1_pt1 | contig 40399 bp, 40 predicted proteins | sample 1570021 | NCBI WGS metagenome assembly OGCI01 (sample SAMN06264664, study PRJEB24512) | hot springs metagenome | isolation source: Hot spring water | place: South Africa: Tshipise | collected 2015-06-21
TCCTGGGAGACGACATCCTCGAGCGACCGCCCGTGGCTGCCTACGTCCCCAAGACCATCACTCTGGAACCACGTCAAGGCAACCGCCCTCCCCGCATCCTGGAGACATCGGCGGGACTGATCAACTCCGTGGGTCTGCCCAATGAAGGCTTGGACGCCTTCCTTGAACGTCGCCTGCCTCGTCTTCTTGAGCTGCCTTGTCCGATTATCCTCAGCATCGGCGGCTTCTCGGTCGGCGAATACGAGGTCCTGGCTGGCAGGCTGCGTGACAGTCTAGACGCTTGGGCGGGGGGGAGGAGCAAGCTGGGCTCTGGGGAGCCGGGGTCTGGCCAGGCCGGGAAGCCAGGTCAGGCGTCCGCCCGGGTCACCCCTAGCGAGTCGGAGCCTGCCTGGTTGTCCCGAGTGGGGCTGGAGCTCAACATATCGTGCCCTAATGTCCGCACTGGGTGCATCTCCATCGGCACCGACCCTGAAGGGACAGCCGAGGTCGTGGCGGCTGTGCGCAAGGTGTGGCCGGGGCTTCTTGTGGCGAAGCTGACCCCCAATGTGACCGATATCGCGGCCGTGGGCCGTGCCGCAGATGAGGCGGGGGCCGATGCTATAGCCGCAGTCAACACGTTCAAGGGTCTAGTGATCGACCGGCTGACCCTCAGGCCCTATCTTGGTAATGTCAGCGGGGGGCTATCGGGCCCGGCCATCAAACCGCTCGCTCTGCGGGCGGTCTATGAGCTCTACCAGGCCGTCAACCGGCCGGTGATTGGTATGGGTGGGGTATGTGAGCTCCAAGACGTACTTGATTTCCTCGCTTGCGGAGCTCAAGTGGTGGCTGTTGGGTCGGCTGGGTTCCGAGAGCCCTTGCTGGCGACCCGGCTTGCGGAGGCTTTGCAAGAGGAGCTGGCAAAGCGGCAGTTGACGCTAGCTGAGTTGACGGGATGCGCGCATCGGTGAGCTCTCAGAACACTCGGGTCGGGGTGGGCTAATTAGGTCCCCACCTCACGCCCGGGGATGGGTCGCCCCGCGCGGCCAAAGACCAAGCGGCCAAAGATAGTGAAGCTCACGTAGACGTTGAAACTGGCGGCGAAAAACCGGGCAAGACTGTTATTGCGCACGGGAAGGGCACGTGTATAATGGCCGCCATGAGCCAGTCCGCCAATCCACTACCGCAGACACCAGAGCGAAGCCGCCAACAGCGGTTGGAGGCTCTCCGTAAGGCGAACGATATCCGGTCGGAGCGGGCCAAACTCAAGGAACGTCTCCGACGGGGGGAGATAACCATAATCGAGGTGCTGAGCGATCCACCTCCTTGCGTATCGACGGCGAAAGTCCTTGATCTTATCCTGGCTGTGCCCAAGTTCGGCCGGGTGAAGGCCAATCGGCTTCTGGAGCGGTGCCGGGTGAGCTCGTCCAAGACAGTGAGCGGATTGACTCCGCGGCAGCGCAAAGAGCTGCTCGACATGCTCAGCAACTGACCCTTGCTCCTGGCAGGTAGCGTATCTCCAGGATCATCGTCATCTCAGGACCATCTGGGGTAGGGAAAGGCACGCTGATCCGGCGCGTGCTGGAGACCGAACCGGGGTTGGTCTTGTCGGTCTCGGCGACCACTCGGCCTCGGCGGGAGGGAGAGGTGGAAGGCCGCGACTACTTCTTCCTGAGTCCCGAGGAGTTCCTGCGTCTTGCGGCGCAGAATGAATTCTTGGAATGGGCGGAATACGCTGGGTACCTCTATGGGACTCCTAAGCGCAAGGTCGAGGAAGAGTTGGCCGCCGGGCGCGACGTCATCCTGGAGATCGAACTAGAAGGGGCCCGGGAGGTAGCCGAGAGGTGCCCAGGTGCCCTCTTGGTGTTCATCATGCCTCCTTCTCTGGCGGAGCTGCGACGGAGGCTGGTGGGTCGCGGGACCGAGACCGCTACTTCGCTCAGACGGCGATTGGCCCGGGCCAGAGAGGAAATCGCCGCCGTGCGGGGGGGTAACTGGCAGGCACCGCGGCAGTTCGACTATGTTATAGTGAACGATAATGTCGAGAGGGCTAGTACAGAACTGGCCGAAGTCATCAGACGGAACAGAAAGCACCATGGACAAACCGACGATCGATGAAATCCTAGCCGGACTTTCCCGGTCTCGCGAAGAAGGGACTGAGGAGCCCAACCGATATACGGCTGTGATGGTAACAGCCAAACGGGCGCGTCAGATCAACAGCTATTACCACAGCCTCGGTGACGGGGCTGGACTGGATGTCTTCGCTGCTCCGCCGGTCACCGGGTTCTCCCGCAATTACCTAAGCATCGCCCTTGCTGAAGCCGCTAGGGGCGAAATCAAGTACAGGTTGCGCAGCGCTCGTCAGTAAGGTGCGGTAGAGGGCTCGCCATGGCCGATACGCCCGTAGTTCTCCTGGGAGTCACGGGTGGCATCGCCGCGTACAAGGCTGCCGAGCTGTTGCGTGGCCTCCAGAAGGCCGGCATGGATGTACGGGTGGTCATGACCCGGGCTGCTACCCGTTTCGTGGGGCCTTGGACCTTCGAGACTCTCTCTATGCACCCGGTGCGTCTCGACGAGATAAGCGAGATCCGCTCCGATTCTCGCATCACCCACGTCGAAGACAGCAAAGAGGCCGACATCATGGTTATCGCACCGGCGACGGCCAACACGATAGCCAAGATGGCTAACGGCATCGCCGACAATCTGCTCACCTCCATGTACTTGGCGTTCGGTAAGACGGTGGTGGTCGCTCCGGCTATGAACACCCAGATGTGGGAACACCCGGCCACACAGCGCAACGTAGCTGCCCTGCGGGAGCACGGAGTGTTCGTGGTGGAGCCCGGGGCGGGCGAGCTGGCCTGCGGCGATTTCGGGTCGGGGCGTATGGCGGACCCGGCGAGCATAGTGGCAGAGGTCAAGCTACGCTTGCAAGTCCAACGAAAACGGGATCTCAGGGGCATGCGTGTCATCATCACGGCTGGGGGCACGCGAGAGCCCATCGACGCGGTTCGTTTCATAGGCAATCGCAGTTCGGGGAAGATGGGTTTTGCGTTGGCGAGGGCGGCCTTTGACCGCGGGGCGCAAGTGGAGCTGATACAAGCCAACGTCGATTTGCCTCCCGTCCCCGGGGTGCGGCAGACCGAGACGCCTACAGCCAGTCAGATGCATGCCGAGGTCATGAAGCGGCTTCCTAGCGCTGACATCCTGATCATGGCTGCGGCTGTCGCCGACTATCGGGTAGCCGAAGGACCGGCTGGCGGGAAAGTGGGCAAGGGCAGGAGCGACTGGCGGATCAATCTGGAGGCCACCAAGGACATCCTGTGTGACGTAGCCAGCCAGCGGAGCGGGCAGTATGTCGTGGGCTTTGCTGCTGAGTACGGCCTCGAAGGTCTGGAGCGCGCCCGAGCCAAGATGGAGCGCAAGCGACTGGACATGCTTGTGTTCAACGACATCTCGCGGCCCGACATAGGTTTTGAGAGCGACTATAACGAAGTACGTATTCTCACCCGTGACAAAGAGGTCCAGGTCGACAAGGCGCCCAAGGAGACCATCGCCGAGATCATACTGGACCACATAGCCGAAGCTGTCCGCTCCCGCCGTGGCGAGGCCAGCGCGACGGCCTGAGATCGGTAGACCTTTTCGCCGACCGGGCGACTTCCTTGCTTGATGAGAGAGGAGCGGCAAGAGTGGCGCTCCTCCTCTGGCTCTTCTGCGGTTCGGGTCTTGGGCGCCGGCCTTCGGCGGCGCCCAAGACCGGGCAGGATCTAGGCGTACGGTATGGGCTCGAACTTCTTCTGGATGGGCATCTTGGGATCCTGGCCGTAACAGATGTACATGTCGTACTTGAAGCGCGGATCCTCCGAACGGCCCCATTGCCCGCCGGCGATCTTGATCTTAAAGACGTTAGGCACCGGCCGCACGGTCCCGGCAGCTACGGGCAAGTTGAAGTCTACCGGACCGTTGATCCCTTCGAACTTGGTGGTCTTGATGGCCTGGATGTACAGCTCCTTGTTGTCGATATCAGTGACGCGTTTCAACACGTCGACGGCCCATTCATACTTGCCCAACTGGCCGAGAGTCTGCGTCCACTGCTCGCCGGTCTCCTCAGTATAGGAGGCCGCATACTCCTCGCAGGTCTGCCCGGTGAGGTAGCTCTTGTAGGGGAACTTCGGGTGCCACACCATGTGGTCGGAGAGCCCGATGCCGATGTCGCCGACGGCCTCGATGCTCTTGTGGAACAGTAGGGCCTTGCTCATGCTGAAGATCTTCGGCCTGTAGCCCTGCTGCATACACTGCTTCCAGAAAGTGGTGAAATCGGGGGGAGTCTGGTTGCCGGTGCAGATCTCGCAACCCTCTTTCTTGAACAAGCTGATTTGCTGGGTGAAGTCTTCCGAAGGCGGCTGGTACATGTCGGGTTTGGCCGCGGTGACATACCCACCCTTAACTAGATAGGGTTCCATGCCGGTCTGCGGATTGAACCAAGCTTGACCGTCGGCGTCGTTGGGGAAGAGGTAGGCCACCCTCTTGTTGGTCTCGATCTGATCCCACATACCGATGCGGCACTCGGCGGCGTCCTCCACGCCAAAGTGGTACATCCAGGTCCAAGTGAACGGCTTGTCGGGAGTGGCGCCGCGGCCAAAGTAGAAGGGCTGCCAAGGGACGAAATTGGCCAAGAGGGGGACCCCGTTGGCTTCACACTGGTCGGCCGCCGGGTTGACCGTGTCAGGGCTCGAGGAAGCCACCATCATGTCGACCTTCTCGTTGAAAAGGAGGTCCTGGGTGACTTCGGCTGCACGGTTAGGGCTGGACTGCGTGTCGAGCTGGATGATGGTGATGGGGTGCTTCTTGCCGTCGCCGCAGACGACCCCGTCGCCGACAGCCTTCAGCACGTAGCTGACGATCCACTTGTCGGGACCGCCGAATGAGGCTAGGGCGCCCGTGATGGGCGAGACGGCGCCGATCTTGATGACACGGCCCATCTCCACACCGGTAGAAACGGTGGTCGAGGCCCCGGTGGTCGGAGTGGCACCCGAGGTGCTGGTCGTGGCCGCGGCAGTGGTAGTGGTCGTCTCTTCCTGACCGCACGCAGAGACCAGGGCACCCAGGCCGGCACCCGCGCCGATGGTGGCCCCGGTCAGCCCGGCGATCTTGAGGAATTCACGGCGGCTCACAGGTTTGTCTGGGAACAGGTCTGGCATCTTGCCCCCTCCAGATGGGATTGAAACACGATTCCATATTTATCATACCGGGTGACGGGAAACAAGGCTGATTCGAAACTGCATTCCGCCCAGGTCTGAGCTCTCCCCATCACGGAGGGGGAGAAGAGAGAAGCCCGCCGTTTTGCGGCGGGCTTCCTGCTAGAGATTCCTGAAGGCAATCTTGCGTCTATTCTAGGCGGTCTCCCGCATGGCCTGGATCTCTATGGAGTTCTTGATCTGCTCCAGGGCCTTGGCCTCGATCTGCCGGATGCGTTCGCGGCTCACATTGAAGCGGGAACTGACCTCGGCCAAGGTACGAGGATGCTCTCCCTTGAGACCGAAGCGAAGTTCGATGACTTTCCGCTCCCTCTCGTCCATGGACTTGAGGACCCGGTCCAGACTCTCCTTGGCGATGATGGCTGCCACTACCTCCGCGGGGTCAGGCGTGTTGGCATTCTCGATGAAGTCGCCGAGCTCGGCGTCTTCTTCGTCGCCGATAGGTGTCTCCAGAGAGGTAGTGCGTTGAGCGATCTTGCGCATCTCTTGGACTTCCTGAGGCTCGATGCCCAGCTCGGAGGCCAGCTCCTCATCGGTAGGTTCCCGCCCGGTCTCCTGCAGCAGTCTCCGCTCGGTGCGTACCATCTTGTTGATCTTCTCTATCATATGGACCGGGATACGGATGTTGCGGTCCTGGTTGGCGATAGCGCGAGTGATGGCCTGCCGGATCCACCAGGTAGCGTAGGTGGAGAACTTGTAGCCCTTACGGTAGTCGAACTTCTCGACCGCTCTGATCAGGCCGGTGTTGCCCTCCTGGATAAGGTCGAGAAGGTCCATGTCCTGCGTGTAGTAGTTCTTGGCGATAGAGATCACCAAGCGCAGGTTGGACTGGATCATGCGATCCTTGGCCTGCTTGTCTCCGGCCTCGATACGCTTGGCGAGATCGATCTCCTCCTCCTTGGTGAGCAGAGGTATCTCACCAGCTTCCTTGAGGTAGAGGCGGAGAGGATCGTGAGTGACGGTCTCGATGGAAAGGTCGAGGGCCGGGTCGGTGGGCTCCAAGATGCCCTGACTGACCGGGCTCTGCTCGTAAATCTCGATAGACTGGTCGAAGAGCTGCGAGTAGAGGTCCTCGATCTCCTCCATGGACATGTCGTATTCTTCGACCAGGGCCATGATCTCATCGCTGGTCACGTAACCGCGTTCCTGGCCCAGCTGGATGAGCTCCTGGACGTCCGCAATGGGGCGATTATCGATTGTGGGTATGTCGCTTTCTCTATGCACTTTTCTCTGCTATCCTAGCCAAAACCAAAGGTTTCCTACCTGGTACTAATCTGCGACGCAAACTCGAAAATTATACTCCGAAGACCCTCTCCCGTCAACGGGCAGCGAACTCTGTTGCTTTCTTCCAGTATACCGAACAAACGTTCGCACCGCAAACTTTTCTGTTTGAACTCATTTGGTGTCCTCCCCGCCCATGCCCATCACTCTTGTCATGCGTCCTCCTTGGAAACGGCTCCCCTCGGCGCCGGTCCGTCCTTGGTCCCCTGGCCTGAGGAGATTAGGTGACACCCGACCCTTACCCCGCAGCCGAAACAGCCGCCCCTGTCACGTTGACTCTTGACGCCGAGGGCGGAGACCGGGCTCCCGAGGAGGTGGTGGCCGGGGCCTTGTTGGCAGCCTCGCCCTCCCTGCGGGTGCTGCTTGTAGGACGCCCTGAGGCGGTGGGACCGTTCCTAGAAGGCAAAGACACCCGCTTTGTCGAGTTGGTTCCCAGCCGCTCGGTTATCGGACCAGACCTTGAGCCGGCGCTTGCCATCAAGAGCATGCTCGACTCCTCCATTGTGATCGGCGCGCGGACGGTGGCGGAGGGGAGGTCGCAAGGCTTTGTCTCCGCGGGGAGCACGGGGGCCATGGTGGCTGCCTCCCTTCTTGTCATAAGGAGGGCCGGCGGGATCCGGCGTCCGGCTATTGTGACGACTCTCCCCGGCGAGTCGGGTCCGGTCGTGCTTCTTGACGCAGGGGCCAATGCCGACTGTCGGCCGGAGCACCTGCTCGAGTTCGGCCTTTTGGGCACGGCTCTGTCGCGTTCGGTTCTGGGGATAGCTGAGCCGCGGGTCGGTCTTCTCAACATCGGCGAGGAGGAGGGGAAGGGCAGCGAGCTTGCTCGAGCAGCCTTCGGCTTGCTGAAGGAGTCAGGGTTGCCCTTCGTGGGCAACGTGGAGGGCCGGGACCTTCTTACCGGCTACTGTGATGTAGTGGTCACGGATGGGTTCACTGGCAACGTGACCCTAAAGCTTCTGGAGGGATGCGCAGCCTCGCTTTTCCGCCGTGTGCGGAAAGCGGCCGAGAGCAATCTGCGGGCGCGGTTAGGGGGCTTGCTCTTGAAGCCGGCGCTACGCGCTTTGCGCCGGGATCTCGATCCCGAGGCTTACGGCGGCACCTACCTGCTGGGGGTCAAAGGACTGGTCGTCATCTGTCACGGGAACTCCTCCCGGCAGGCGATCGCGAACGCGCTTCTCTTCGGAGCGGAAGCCCTTCGCAAAGGGGTGCTGGCGGCCGTGGATGAAGAGATCGCGCGACTCAAGGCCGCTTTCGACCCAAGAACCACTGCAGCAGGTTGACCGGCGCTGATACAATGGCCGCGCTGTCGGGGCTGCGCCCCACATCCTGACAAACGACTAGGGCAAGGAGCGACAGATGACCAAAGAAGAGATCCTAGCCAAACTGCGCGAGATCCTGGTGGATGCCCTCGGAGTGGAGCCTTCCGCTGTCACGATGGAAGCCTCCTTCCAAGAGGACCTCAACGCCGACAGCCTCGACCTGGTTGAGCTGATAATGGAGTTGGAGGACCAGTTCGGCATCAAGATCTCCGATGAGGAGGCACAGGCTCTCACCACTGTCGGCTCGGCCGTCGACTTCATCGCTGAGCGCATCTAGCCTCGTGAGGAGGGAAGGGAGGAGATGCTGAGGGTGGTGCTACCGCTCAAGGCGATCTCCTCGCGCTTCCGTAGGTCCAAGGTAACTTCCGGGCTCCGTGCATCGGAGCGAGCCGACTTGGCCCACCTGATCGAGGCCTTGCCCGCCGATCTCTATCGGCATGCCCTTACTCATTCGTCCTGGGTAGGAGTGCGTACAGGCTCGTACGAACGTCTCGAATTCCTGGGGGACAGTGTACTGGGGTTGGCCATCGCTTCGGCTCTTTACGACCGTTTTCCGGAGGGCGAAGAGGGCCGGCTGGCCCGCATGAAAGCCTACGTGGTGAGCCGGACCAGTTGCATCGAAGTGGCCCGCCGACTGGGAGTGGACAGCCGCATACTCGCCGATGCCCCCGCCTCGTTGGTGAGAAGGCAGGAAGTAGCTGCCAACCCCAGTATCCTAGGGAACGTTCTCGAAGCCTTGCTCGGGGCGGTCTATCTCGTTCACGGGTTCGAAGCCACCCGGGAGGCGGTAGTGGAAGCTTTCGCCGATCAGATAGAGCGGGCGGCCAGCTCCTGTGTCGACCCCAAGACCACGCTCCAAGAATGGTTGGCCGTGCGGGGCACCCAGCCCCAGTATCGCCTGGTGGCCGCCAGTGGTCCGGCACATGCCCGAGTGTTCACTTCGGAAGTGTTGGTGAACGGTAGCGTGAAAGGCAGCGGCACCGGCACCACCATCAAGATGAGCGAACAGGCGGCTGCCCAGCAGGCTTTGGAGTCGCTGGGAGCCCAGGAGGCAGCGGTGACCACTCAAGTAGCCGGGACCACGGAGGGTTCGACGACCACCGAGCCCCGCGCGGTCGGCAGGACCGCAGCGACCGACCCCGGCCGGAAGAGCACGTAAGGCCATGGCTCAGTTGCGCTCCCTTCGGCTGCGAGGCTTCAAAACCTTCGCCAAGCCCACTGAGCTGACCTTCGAAAAGGGTGTGACCGTCATCATAGGTCCCAACGGCAGCGGCAAGAGCAACCTAGCCGACGCCATTCTCTGGGTGCTCGGGGAGCAGAGCCCCTCAAGCCTTCGTGGGCGCAGTATGCAGGATGTGATTTTTTCGGGCTCCGATGGAAAGCGCCTGAGTTCCGCGGCCGAAGTGAGCTTGGTGTTCGACAACCAGTCGGGGCTTCTGCCAGTAGACGCCCAGGAAGTCGAGGTAGTCCGGCGTCTGGAGCGCGATGGGGGGTCCGAGTATCGTCTGAACGGCAGTAGTTGCCGGCTCCTCGATGTGCAGGACGTCATCGGAGCGCTGGGCTTGGGGCGGGAGATGCACAGCGTCGTCAGTCAGGGTAAGGTAGAGGCGCTACTCAGCTCTACGCCCGAAGCCCGCCGGGCCATGATCGAGGAAGCCTGTGGTCTGGGTCGGCTGAAAAAGAGGCGGGAAAGGGCGCAGGCGAAGTTGGAAAGGACCCGGCAGAACTTGCTCCGTGTAGCCGACCTGGAGCACGAGGTGCAAGCGACGCTGAGGCCGCTCCGCCAGCAAGCGGCGGCGGCTGAGCGCTACGCGCAGGTCAAAGAGGAATGGGCAGGAGCCAAGGCCAAAGTGCTCGTAAAGGCGCTCGTGGCCTTGCAGCGAGGGAGCCTCGAGGCGGAGGCCCAGAAGGGAATCCTCCAAGCTCGTAAGGCAGAGCTGGAACAGCAGCTCGAGCAACTGAGGCAGGAACGAGCAGCGGCCGAAGAGATCCTTTCTGCGGAGCTGGCTCGCCGGGACAGGCTGGTCGACTGGTCCCATGGCGTTCGCCTTCAGGTCGAGCAGCTCGAATCTAGGGTGGGTGTCCTTCGCCAGCGGCTGACCCGTCTGGAGGCAGAGAAGGAGCGAGCAGCGCGCCGAAGCGAGGTGGCCCGGGCGGAGGCGGCGGACTTGGAGAGGCGCCTCGCTGGCAGCGCTACGGCCGGCGCGGACCGCGGGCGGCTCGAGCGCGTCGCCGAGTGGCACTCGGCCTTGCGGTCTGCCCTAGAGGAGCAGCTACCTGCGTACCAGCTCGCCTCCAACGCAGAAGAGGAGCTGCGGGACGCGGTTTTCGAGCTGGAGGCCTCCCGGTCCCGTCTGGGGCAAGACCGAGATTTCCTGCGTCGAGAGTGGGAGGGGCGCACTCGCCTGGAGGAGGAGCTGAAGGCTCTGGTCCGGCAGGCAGAGGCCAAGGTAGGTGATCTCACCAGGGAAGCTCTGGGCAGGGAGGAAGCTGTGAAGGCGGCCTCCCGAGCCTTGCTGGAAACCCAGACCGGGCTGAAAGCTGCCGGCGGGAAGATGGAGGAGGCAAGAGCCGAGGAGAAGGACCGAGCCCGGGCTGTGGCCACCTCTGCCGAGCAGATATCGACTTTGGAGGCGAGATGCCGGGTCCTTAGGGACTTGCTCAGTCGCCGCGAAGGGGTCTCCTCAGCAGCGCGTCAACTTCTTGCCCGGTACCCGGGGTCAGCGCTGGTCATCGAGAGTCTCTGCGTGGAGCCCGGGTACGAGAAGGCGTTGGTAGCAGCCCTGGGCCCGTTGGCGCAGGCTGTGGTCTTGCCCGACGGCGAGGGTCTGGCGGCGGTCCTGGAGGGGCAGGGACCTCTCGAGGTGCTTCTTGCGGACTCAGTGGAGCCTGGCGGGCTGGGTCCCTGTGAGGCTGCGGGGTCAACTCCTGCCGGGCTGGCTGAACTCCCCGGGGGGAGTCTGGAACTGTGGTCGTTGGTAAGCGGCCCTCCGGGGGTACTGAGGGCGTTGCAGGTCTTGCTGCCGCCGACAGCTGTCCTTGCTGACCGGGAGAAGCTGAGGACTAGTGATTTGCAGCGGTCGCGGGAAGGGTGGTGCCTGGTCAGCCGCGGTGGCGAGATCGCCGTCAGGGGGGTGTACCTGGCCCGGCGTCAAGAGCTCGCTTCTGAGTCCTTGCTGCGGTGGCGCCGGGAGCTTGAAGCCCTTGAAGCCGACCTGGGTCGGCTCCGGGGGGAGCGTGCCCTAGCCGAACGCGATCTGGAGCGAGCAAGAAACGCAAGGAAGGCGGTCGAGGTAGAGTTACGGGCCGCCGAGCAGAGGCTGAGAGAGGCGGAGAGGGCTCTTGGAGTCTGCCAGAACGAGCGCGACCTCTGTACCCGCAGGCTGGAGGAGGCGCAAGCCCAGTTGACCGAGGGCCGCGAGCGCCTGGCGAGAGAGCGGGAGTTTCGGGCGAAACTGGGCGAGGATCTTGCGAAGTTGGAAGGGCTTTGGGCGGAGCAGGAGGCCAAGCTGGAAGCGGCACGAGCGGAGTTGCGTTCGCAACAAGCGCACGTACAAGGGCTGCGGGTGGCGGTCGGCCGGCTCGAGGCCAAGCGCAGCCAGGCCAATCTGCTGGAGGTGCGCTTGCGCGAGCGCTGCCGGGCTCAAGAGGCCGAAAAGGCCCGCTTGACCGAGCAGCACGCAGCGGTAAGCACCCAGTTGCGGGAGTGGCGGCGGCGGGAGACGCTCTTGGAGGCGGTGATCCCCGTCCTTGGTCAGTTGCTTGCGGTAGCCCAAGAGCTACACCGGAGGGCCCGTGATCACGTCGGCGTCCTTGACGAGCTGGTCAGGGAGGCGCAACAGGCCTTGCAAGAACGGGGTGAGACTATGCCTCGCTGGGGTGAGTTGGAGGCAGAGGTGCGCCGGGAACTGGAGGAGATCGTCGGCCAGGCCGGCCGGCTGGAGGTGGAGAGAGCGCGGTATGAAGATCGGCAACTTGCTCTGAGGGACGAGCTGGTCGAACTGTGTCAGCGTCACGCTGCTCCCCGCCTGGTAGAGCCGGAGGATGTGGCTGAGCAGGACGAGATCTTCCTGCAGGCTGCGCTCGAGCGCGCCGAAAGGCGGCTCGAGCGCCTCGGGCCGGTGAACCCCTTGGCCGAGGCTGAATGCGCGGAACTCGAGCAAAGAGCAGCTTTTCTAGCCGAACAGCGCCGGGATCTTGAGGCCTCGATCAGCGAGTTGGAGGGGGTCATCCGGGAGCTGGATGCTCATGTGGAGAGCACTTTTGCCGAGATGTTCGCAGCCGTCAGGGAGCATTTCGCTTCGACGGTCGCGACCGTGTTCCCCGGGGCTAGGGGCTCGCTGTCGCTGGTCGAGGTCAAACCGAGCGAGGCCGCCGAAGCCGCGGGGGAGGATTTGGGAGAAGAGAAGGAGCCGGACACCCCAGGGGAGGCTCCCGGGTCGGGAAAGCGCCAAGGGATCCAGCTTGAGATCAAGTTCCCCAACAAGGCTCCCCGGAGCCTGAGTCTGCTCTCTGGCGGCGAGAAAGCCATGGCGGCCATAGCCTTCTTGTTCGCACTGTTCTTGGCTCGTCCCTGTCCTTTTTACATCTTGGACGAAGTCGATGCCTCGCTGGATGACATCAACATACGACGCTTTCTGTCTCTGGTCCGACGGTATAAGGAAAGGACCCAGTTCATCATCATCACGCATCAGCGGCAGACTATGGAGGTCGCTGACACCCTCTACGGGGTGACGCTGGAGCGCGACGGCACCTCGCGGGTATTGTCTAGGAGGCTTACAGTGGCGAAAGGGGCTTGAACAGTGGCTCACGACTGGTCACAAGTGTTTCGGGGCATCTCCCCGGAAGCGGCCGCCTCAGCAAGAGTCGAAAGCCAGGCCGCGGAAGAGAAGCCGGGGGGGTGGCTCACCCAGCTACGTGAGGGCCTGGCCAAGAGCCGCCGGGCTCTCCAACAACAGTTCGCCTCCGTCCTCTTCGATCGCTTCGATGAGGAGCTGTGGGAAACGATAGAAGAGGCTCTCATCTATGCGGATGTCGGCGTGGAGACTACGGCTTCCATCGTCGCCAAACTGGAGGCCGAGGCCGATGCCGGGCTTATCAAAGACCGGAGTGGTCTGATAACCCGATTGCGCGAGATCACCGCCGCCCACTTCTGTCAAGACGACCCCCGCATCGACGTGGACCATCAACCAGCGGTCATCCTCATGGTAGGGGTCAACGGGACGGGAAAGACCACCACCATCGGCAAAATCGCTTGGCATCTCAAGGAACTGGGACGGGAGCCCTTGTTGGTCGCTGGAGATACCTTTCGCGCGGCCGCGGTGGAGCAACTGGTGGAGTGGGGGCGCCGGGTAGGTTGCGAGGTGGTGCATCAAGAACGGGGCGGCGACCCCGGAGCAGTGGTCTACGACGGCTTGGTAGCGGCGGAGGCTCGCAAGGCTGACGTGGTCATCATCGACACCGCTGGACGTCTTCACACTCAGGTGAATCTCATGAAGGAGCTGGAGAAGGTGGTGCGGGTCATCAAGAAACGTATGCCTGACGCCCCCCACGAGTGCCTTCTTACCATAGATGCCACCACAGGTCAGAACGGGCTCATCCAGGCCCGCATGTTCAAGGAGGCGGTGAATATCACCGGCGTGGTGCTCACCAAGATGGACGGGACTGCGAAGGGCGGCATCGCCTTGGCGGTGTCGCATGACCTGGGTGTGCCCATCAAACTCATCGGCACCGGAGAAAAACTCCAGAGCCTGCAGCCTTTCGACCCCTTGACCTTCGCTTCGCTCTTGTTCGACGAGACCTTGGGCCGGGTTTGACGGGACCGATAGCGGCGGGTAAACTCCGTCATCCGCGACAAGGGTGCGCGGAGGACACGACGGCCCGGTCGCAGCAAGATGTTGGATGGCCTATGTTCGATTCCCTTTCTGACAAGTTACAGGCGGCTTTCGAGGGTCTTCGCGGGCAGGGCAAGCTCACCGAAAAAGACGTGGAGCGAGCAGCCCGCGAGATCCGTCTGGCCTTGCTGGAGGCCGACGTCAACTACAAGGTAGTCAAGGAGTTCGTCGACAAGGTCAAGACCCGGGCTCTCGGCGCTGAGGTGCTGCAGAGCCTGACGCCGGCGCAACAGTTCGTCAAGATCGTCAATGAAGAGCTGACGGCTCTCATGGGTTCTGCCAGCACCAAGCTCACCTTCTCACCTCGTCCACCGACAGTCATCATGGTGGTGGGGTTGCAGGGCTCGGGTAAGACCACGGCCTGTGGCAAGCTGGCCAAGTTCCTCTTGGGCGAGGGCAAGAGTCCCGCCTTGGTAGCGGCCGACGTTTACCGTCCGGCCGCCATAGACCAACTGAAGACCTTGGGTGCTCAGGTAGGCGTCCCGGTGTACGACGAGGGTACGACAAGCGACCCCGTCGACATCGCCAAGCGGGGAGTGGAGTGGGCGCGCACCAAGGGGCGCGACGTGCTCATCATCGACACGGCGGGTCGCCTGCACATCGATGCCAAGCTCATGGACGAAGTCGCCCGCATGCGGAGCACGGTCAAGCCGCACAACATCCTACTGGTTCTTGATGCCATGACCGGGCAGGATGCGGTCAACGTCGCGCTGCAATTCCAGGAGAAGGTGCAGTTCGACGGAGTCATCCTCACTAAGATGGACGGTGATGCCCGCGGCGGTGCTGCTCTTTCCGTGCGGGCTGTCACTGGTAAGCCCATCAAATTCGCCAGCACAGGGGAGAAGCTTGACGGTTTCGAATACTTCCACCCTGACCGGGTGGCTTCGCGCATCCTGGGGATGGGCGACGTACTGACGCTCATCGAGAAGGTGGAACGGACGATAGATGAGAAGAAAGCCCGGGAGCTTGAGCAGAAGTTACGCAAGAGCAGTTTCACACTAGAAGACTTCTTGGAGCAGATACAGCAGGTGAGGCGGCTAGGCTCGCTGAGCAGTCTTCTGGGTATGATCCCTGGCCTGCCCGCGAACAAGCTGAAAGGACTGCAAGTCGACGACAGGGCCTTCGACCGCATACAGGCCATCATCTATTCTATGACCCCGGAGGAGCGGCGCCACCCAGACATCATAAACGGTAGCCGGCGTCGGCGGATAGCAGCAGGCTCGGGGTCGGACCTGCATGCCGTAAACCAATTGCTCAACCAGTTCAAACAAGTACAGAAGATGATGAAGCAGCTGGGTTCCGGCCGTGTGCCCAAGAACCCTCTGCAGATGTTCAGAAACCCTAGCTGAAGGGAGGAGGTGACGAATTGGCGACAGCTATCAGGCTTGCCCGTCGCGGAAGCAAGAAGAATCCAACCTATCGCATCGTGGTGGCAGATTCTCGTCGGGCTCGTGATGGCCGGTTCATTGAAAGCATCGGCTATTACAACCCCCAGGGCGACCCCTCGTTGATCGTGGTGGACGAAGAGAAGGCCAAGAAGTGGTTGGCCGTAGGGGCCCAACCCTCTGACACCGTGCGTAAACTCCTAGCTCTGAAAGGCATCCTTTAAGTGAAGCAGCTACTCGAGTTCTTGGCACGCTCCGTCGTCGACCATCCCGAGCAGGTGCAGGTGGAAGAGATCGTGTCGGGGGACCGGGTTTTGCTGCGGTTGATGGTGGCCAAGGAGGATCTGGGCAAGGTCATCGGCAAGCAGGGTCGCGTGGCTCGGGCCATCCGCACGGTGGTAAAAGCGAGTGCCATCAAAGACGGCAAGCAAGCCTCAGTGGAGATCGTGGACTAAGACCCTCGACTCGGGTATAGCGTGATGCGGTGACACGGCCGGAATGGATCGAGGTGGGGCGCATCTCGAGGCCCCACGGGGTACACGGAGAAGTAAGAGTCGTACCGAGCTCCGACAATCCGGACCGGTTCCTTCCTGGTTCGGTGCTCCATGCCCGACCCGCGCGCGGCGGGCTGGTCGGTGGTCGTGTACAACAGCATGTCGAGCTCACCGTCGTCAGCATACGGGGCGAGGAGAGCTACCCCATCCTTGCTTTTCGCGAGATCGCCGACCGGGACGCAGCCGAGAACTTCCGTGGGTTCGTGCTGGAGATCCGCTCCAGTGAGTTACCCGAGCTGGAGGAGGATGAATACTATCCCTTCGATCTGGTGGGGCTGGCAGTGCGCGATCGACAAGGCGCGGTGGTCGGCCAGGTAGTCGATGTGCTGGAGTCACCCGCCCACCCGCTTCTTGCCGTGCAGACGGGGGGCGGGGTGGAGTCCCTCGTTCCTTTCGTAGCTGCTGCTGTGCCCGAGGTGGTGCTGTCCGAAGGCTACCTGGTGATAGGCGATGGGTTCTTGGAGGGAGAGTCCGGGCCCAGCGTCGACTCCGGGGCGGCGGATGAGCCCGGGTGGACGGATCAGCGTCCGGAAGGAACCCCCACAGACAGCGAGGCATGAAGCAAGTCCACGTTTTCACCCTCGTTCCCGCTGCGTTCGACTGGTTCGTGCACCAGCATCCGGTGGCCACGGCCATCGAACGTGGAGCGCTCGCTCTCCATGTCCATGACCTGCGTGAGTATGGTCTTCCGCCGCATCGCGAGGTGGATGACTCTCCCTATGGAGGCGGGCCGGGTATGGTGACCCGAGTGGACGTGGTGGCTGCAGCCCTTGCTGGTGTGTTCGATGAACCAGCGACGAGCGTCCGCGATACCCGCGATGTGTATGTGCTCGCCGCCGGTGGTCGCCCGTTCCACCAGGCGGCGGCTCGTGAGCTGGCTGCGAGCGAACGGGAGCTGGTGCTCCTCTGTGGCCGCTTCGAAGGGTTCGATGCCCGTGTCGAGCAACTCTTCGCTACGGGCTCCCTTTCTATAGGGCCCTACGTCTTGGCCGGGGGGGAGGTGGCCGCCCAGGTGGTCATCGAGGCGGTGGTGCGGCACCTGCCGGGTTCCCTAGGCAACGAGGACAGTGCGGCGGAGGAGTCCTTCAGCGAGGGTTTGGAAGGCAAGATCGAGTATCCCCACTACACTCGCCCGCGGGTATACGAAGGTGTGGAGGTCCCGCAGGTGCTTCTAAGCGGCGACCACGCAGCGATCGCGCGCTGGCGCCGGGAGCAGGCCCGTCCCTCACCGTGGAGATGGGCGGGGAGGGAGGCGGAGCATTGACCTCGCCAGAGGCGACCTCGACAGGCAGCGTGACCACCGGCAAGCGGAAGCGGAGCGCCCTCGGCTTCATTGTGGAGATAGTGGTCATCGTTGTCGCCGCCTTCATCATCGCCATGCTGGTGCAGGCCTTTCTAGTCAAGCCTTTCACCATCCACCAGGTGTCGATGATGCCCACGTTGCATGAGGGCGACCGCATTCTCATCAATCGGCTTACCTACCACTTCCGCGAGCCCCGGCGAGGAGACATCGTCGTCTTTCGCTCCCCACTCAACTCCGGAGAGGACCTGGTCAAGCGCATAGTGGCTGTGGGGGGAGACAAGGTATCCATCCGGGATGGGGTCGTATACGTTAATGGAAATGCCGTAGAGGAGCCATATCTTCTCGATCAGCACTTTGCTGGCGTTCTCCCGGAAACCGTGGTCCCGCGAGACCATGTGTTTGTCATGGGTGACAACCGCAACCAGAGTGGTGATAGTCGGCTCTTCGGGCCGGTTGACGAGGATGCGATCCTGGGCACTGCTTTTCTCATCTACTGGCCCATCAGTCGCTGGTCACGGTTGTGAGGCGGTCCTGGGCTGGGACGGCCGAGGGGCAGCTGGTCTGTGCTCATCTTGGTTGCAAACCCGGGCCGGATGCTCTAAAGTCTGCTGGCTTTTCTTCGGGGTGCTTTTCAGGGTGCTTCGGCAAGTCGCGATGTAGTGGAGTAGGCAAGGTATAGACATGGGAGTGATTGAAGAACTAGAGCGGGGACAGCTCCGCGAGGACATCCCTGAGTTCAAAGCCGGCGATACGCTGCGGGTCCATTTCAAGGTGGTCGAGGGCAGTCGGGAGAGGATCCAGGTCTTCCAGGGTTTCTGCATTCGTAAGCAGGGCCACGGGTTTCGGGAGACTTTCACGGTCCGCAAACAGTCCTTCGGGGTGGGCGTCGAACGGACGTTTCCTCTGCATTCACCCAAGATCGACAAGATTGAAGTGGTGGCTATAGGCGATGTGGCCAGGGCGAAGCTTTACTACCTGCGCGAGAAACTAGGCAAGAAGGCCAAGGTAAAAGAAAAGCGGGTGTGACGCGAACGGAGAGCGGGTGAAAGAGCCGGACTCAGGCGAACCTGCCCGCCCCGGGTCTGGCGACGCTCCCGAGGGGGTCATCCCAGACCGGCTGTCTAGCCGTTCGGCCGAAGGCCGGGTCATACGCTGGATACTTGAACTGGTCATCATCATAGCTGGGGCCTTCTTTCTCGCCCTGCTTCTGCAGCAATTCGTTGTCAAGCCCTTTGCCATCCCCTCGCCCTCTATGGAGCCCACCCTCATGGAGGGTGATCGGGTTCTCGTGAACCGGCTGGCCTATCGTTTTCATCCTCCCCAGCGAGGTGACATCGTCGTGTTCCACCCTCCGGGACAGAACGGCTCGGACCCTTTCATCAAGCGAGTGGTGGCTGTGAGTGGTGATACCATCGCTATTTCGGGAGGGGTGTTATGGCTGAACGGCGTGCTTCAGGAGGAGCCCTACCTGAAGGAACATCCGATGCAGGGTGAGTTGCCCGAAACGCGCATACCCCCGGGCTACGTTTGGCTCATGGGGGACAATCGCAACAACAGCGGGGACAGCAGGGTCTTCGGACCAGTTCCGGTGAAGTCGATCATCGGTAAAGCCTTTGCTATCTATTGGCCGCCGGGTCGCCTGGGCGGCCTCTGATCTTGCTCAGCCCATGTCCAAGGAGGGTCAGGTAAGACGGGGTCGGATTACCGACCCCTTCCGGTTCGACCGGGGGTTGTTGGCGGAGGTAGCTGGCGGCAGGCGTCTCTGGGACACCCGAATCGCGGGCGTGGACGAGGCAGGGAGAGGCTGTCTGGCAGGCCCCTTGGTGGCTGCCGCTGTCGTGCTTGACTATTCTCGGGCTCGTCTTGCCAAACTGGAGGGTTTGACGGACTCCAAGCTTCTGACTGCTGGTGCCCGCGAAGAGCTCTACCGCGGGATCTTGAGTACAGCAGCTCGCGTGGTTTGGGTGGCTCGCTGTCCGGCCACGATCGATCGCGTGGGCCTGCATCGCTGCAATCTGGCTGCCTTGGAGGCCGCTCTGGAGGCGCTGGCGGGGCAGTATGCCGTGGCTGTCGTGGACGGTTTCGATTTGGAGCGTCCGGAACTGCGCTGCCGGGCCCTGGTCGGCGCCGACTACAAGAGCGCGGCGGTGGCGGCAGCCTCAGTCGTCGCCAAGGTGGTGCGTGACCGCTTGATGAGAACGTTAGCTCCCGACCACTCCGTCTATGGTTTCGAAGAACATGTCGGCTATGGTACGGAGCGTCATCGGGAGGCTCTACGGCGATTCGGGCCCTCGCCTTTACACCGCCTAAGCTTTGTGGGCGTAAGCAGCGTCCAGTTGGAGCTTTGGGACTTGGAGGGGGAAGCGGAGGAGGACCAGCCGGGAGAAGGCTAGAGGAGGCGGCCAGGACGGCAGGCCTTGCTGAGGGAGCCTGGCCACGGCCCACCTGCGAGCGTTCACTGAAGTCCAAAGCTTGGAGTCGGGGTGAACTCCTCGCTGCGCACTTCCCCGTTTCTTCCTATAGCGTTTCTCGCGTCCAGGCAACGAAACGGCCGGTCGCCTGAGGATCCCTGGTTGAGTTGAGCAAGGACTCAATACGGCCTGCTAGCCCGCAAGGACGGCGCCGCTGCACTCTGGTTTCCCTCGTTCTGGCACAGGAGCCAGTGCGCTGCCGGTAAGGGCATACCGTAGGGCCGTTCTAAGACCAAAGGCTGACGTCAAGGAGGCGGCTGCCCCGTAAAGTGTGCCGCAGATCACTTGATGCTGTGAAATCCGCGTCTACGCAGGGGTGGCTGCCTGAATCCTCGAGCTCACACCGTCAGCCCGACAACCAGGGGACGCGCGGCCGAAGACCTTGCCGCGATCTATCTGGAGGGCAAAGGGTATCGCGTGGTTGCCCGGAACCAGCGAACCCCCGTGGCTGAGCTTGATCTGGTCTGCAGCTGGGGTGACTGGCTCATCTTGGTCGAGGTCAAAGCGCGCAGGTCGGCTCGCTTCGGCTCCGGTTGGGAGGCCATGGAGGGAGACAAAGCGAGACGTCTCAGAGCAGGGGCCAGCTGCTGGCTCTCCGCCATAGGCTACCCGGCAAGGTGTCTCCGCTTCGATCTCATTGAGATAGGTCTCGACGAGTGGGGCGTACCCGTCACTCTGCGTCACCACCGCGACCTCTATCTCGACCGGGAGTGACGGAAGCCCATGGGTTTTGCGACTGTCTGGGGGTTTGCGCTTGCCGGGGTGGAGGCGGTGCCTGTGCGGGTAGAGGCTCACGCCCGGAACGGTCTCCCTGGTGTGACCATCGTGGGGCTACCGGGAGCAGCCGTGCGCGAGGCGAGGGAGCGGATCCGCTCGGGCGCGGCCAATATCGGTTTGGCCCTTCCCAGCAAGCGTATAACCATCAATCTCAGCCCGGGGGATGTGCCCAAGGACGGCCCCGGCTTCGACCTGCCTGTGGCGCTGGCCACTTTGGCGGCCTGCGGTCACCTTCCGGCGGAAGCTGTACAGCGCGTAGGGGCGGTAGGCGAAGTGTCGCTGGACGGTCTGGTAAGGCCGACCCGCGGTTTGGTAGCCGTAGCCGAAGCGGCAGACAGATTGGGTGTCGGTCTGCTCCTGATCTCAGCAGCCGGTGTTAACGCTGTCGGCGAGGTCACCAGTATGCCGGTCGCTGGGGTGCGCTCCCTGGCTGAGGCCGTGGCGGTAATCAGGGACAGCAGGGCCCGGGAGCGGGTCATCGCGCGAGGTCTCCGTTGGGCTCGTATGCGCCGGACCGATGGCCACGAGAAAGCCGATCTTCCCGACCTGGCCGAGGTGGTCGGTCATCAACATGCCAAGCGAGCCCTTGAGATAGTGGCTGCGGGAGGCCACCATCTTCTCATGATCGGCCCCCCGGGCGCGGGCAAGACCATGTTGGCCCGACGGCTGCCCGGGCTTCTTCCCCCTCTCAGCAAAGCGGAATCCATCGAGGTGACCCGCATTTGGAGTGCGGCGGGCCTGGGCGCCGTGCACGACGGGCTGATCAACACCCGCCCCTTCCGCGCGCCTCACCATACGGCCTCCCGGTCCGCCCTCGTGGGAGGAGGACTCACCTTGCGACCGGGTGAGGTCTGTCTGGCCCACAAAGGGGTGTTGTTTCTCGACGAACTGCCTGAGTTCAGCCGGGATTGCCTCGAGGCCTTGCGAGAACCCCTGGCAGAAGGGCGGGTGGTGATCTCACGCAAGAACGGCAGCTTCAACTTTCCCGCCGCTTGCACCTTGGTCGCCGCCATGAATCCCTGTCCGTGTGGGTATCTAGGACACCCCAAGCAGGCCTGTCGCTGCACGGCCAGCCAAGTCCAGGCCTACCGGAGCAAGGTCAGCGGGCCTCTGCTCGACCGCATCGACGCGGTGATCGAGGTGCCCCCGGTGACGATAGGGGAGATCAGCGACGTCGAGGAGGTCGAATCCAGCGCAGTCGTCCGGGAGCGAGTCATGGCAGCCTTGGCTTTCCGCAGCGAACGTCGGGAGGCGGAAGCCCCCAGCTCCTGCAGCAAGACAGTGCTCCAGCACGAGCCTCCAAGCCGCGGACTCCTCGGCGACTTCCCGTGGCTCACGAGCGCTGCTCGTGATCTTCTGCGCAGTGCCATGGCTAGCGGAGCGCTCAGCGGGCGGGGATACGTCAAGACCGTGGCTGTGGCCCGCACGATCGCGGACCTCGACCAAGAGTGGGAAGTCGCGCCGGCACATGTAGCCGAAGCTCTGTCCCTGCGTCTTGACCGAAGGTGGTGGGAGCTGTGAGCAGGTGGGAGCAGCCGTGAGGCGGAGGGCGGAGTCGTCCTCCCACCGCCGAGGGACCAGCGGTCCCCCCTTTGAAGTAGCGGCACTGGGCCTCGCTTGGGTGCTTCTCTCGGGCAGCCATCCTGTGCTCAAGCTGCTGGGCCGAGTGCCGGCGCAAGAACTGTGGAGGGCGGACCTGCGGACGCTAGAAACCTGGGGATTAGCTTCGGTCTCCGCGTCGCGGTTCGTCGAAGCCCGCCGTTCTTTCCGGGTTGACGTAGCCCTCGCCGTCATGCGAGAAGCCGGGGTGGGTTTCGTGGGCTACGGGTCTCCCCTCTATCCGGAGGAGCTGACTCACCTCGGCTATCCCCCGGCCGGGCTGTTCTACAAGGGGCATCCAGGCGCGCTGCCAGCCTTATCACGCATGCCCCGCATCACCGTGGTGGGAACGCGGCGGGCCACGGCCTATGGGCTGCGGGCGGCGACTGCCTTCACGCAGGCGTTCGCCGAAGCCGGGGTTGCGGTCGTGAGTGGCCTCGCCTTGGGGATCGACGGCCAGGCGCACCAGGCGACTCTGGAAGTCGGCGGTCTCACGGTCGCGGTTCTGGGATGCGGAGTCGATGTGGTATATCCCAGGCGACACTGGCGTCTATACGCGAGGGTAGCAAAGGAGGGCCTGCTGCTCAGCGAACTGCCTCCAGGGACCGCTCCGACGCGTTGGACCTTTCCTCAACGTAACCGCCTGCTAGCGGCACTAGGCGACGCGGTGCTGGTGGCCGAAGGGTCGCGCACCAGTGGCGCTATGCAGACGGCGGCAGAGGCGGCCTGTCTGGGCCGGCCTGTCTTTGCCGTGCCTGGGCCGTTCGACGTCGAGAACCATAGCGGGTGCAACCGTCTGCTGTACGATGGGGCCTTGCCGGCCCTGGAGCCGCGTGAGACTGTGCAGGACTTCTTGGAAGAAACGAGAATCGCTAGAGCAGGGAGGGACTGTTGGTCTTCCTGGCGCGTTGCCTCCGGTGACGTGACCCAGTCAAGCAGTCTTGTTGAGGAGGATGGGCCGTCGCAACGGGTGGGCCTGGGAGCTTCTGAGGAGATCAGGCGATTGTCGGACTCGCCCGCGCGAGCCTTGGACCGAGCAAGGGTCCTTGAAGAGCTGGTGGCGGAGCCTCGGTCGATTGATGATTTGGTGGTCCGCACCGGGCTGACCGCCCGTCGGGTGGCGGTCTTATTGGCAGAATTGGAAGTAGGCGGGAAGATAGTACAAATGGGACCGGGGCTGTACATCCGGGCCCCTTAGAGAGAGTCGAGGGTCGTGGGTGGGTGCTGGTCAGAAAAGTGCTGAGCAGGGGACGGAGGAGCGGAGGCCGGACACGGCCGAAGCACAGGCTGTGACGGGGGCTCCTGAACTGAGTCAGGCCATCGGGGAATACTTGCGCGGTCTGGTCGCGGCTGACTACAGTCTGAACACCATCGCGGCTTCGGCCCGTGACTTGAGGCAGTTCGCGGAGTATCTCGCTGCTAAGGGGATAAGGCAGCTGGAGGCTGTGACCAGACGCGAGGTCACCGACTTTGTGGCCGCCCTGTCCGACCCGGGCAGCTTCTTGATCGAGGTCAGTTCGCGCGCCGAGGTCAGCTCCCCGGCTGAGGAGCAGTCCGTGACTCGTGGCGCTCGGACCGAGGCCTGCCGGCCAGCCCGGACTCGGCCTTCGAGCGAAGTCCGCAAAGGTCTTGCCCGAAGCACTGTGGCACGGAAGCTGTCCGTCCTTAGGAGTTTCCTACGTTTCTGCGTCACCAACGGCTGGTTGGAGCAGAGTCCCGCGACAGGGATCTCCTCGCCCAAGCTGCCGAAGCGCCTGCCCCAAGTGCTTACTCCCGAACAAGCAGCCAGCTTGCTCGAGGGTATCCCAGGCCACCGCCCTCTCGACCTCAGAGATAGGGCTCTGTTCGAGTTGATATACTCGTCAGGGCTGCGGTGCCAGGAAGTGCTCGACCTTCGGCTTCGGGACCTGGGTCTGGAGTCGCGGCAGGTGCGTGTGAAGGGCAAGGGTCGGAAGGTGCGGATGATACCAGTGGGTGAAGCCGCGCTGGCTGCTGTGGACCGCTATCTCCGGGAAGGACGACCGCGGCTAGCTGGGCCTGGGGCCGAGGATGACCACGTCTTCTTGAGCCGCCGTGGAAAGCCCTTGTCACCCTCCGACGTGTATCGTCGCTTGGTAAAGCATCTGGCCGGGGCCGGTCTTCCGGCGGGGACATCCCCCCACACCTTGCGCCACTCTTTTGCCACCCATCTGCTCGAGGGCGGAGCCGACCTCCGGGTCATACAAGAGATGTTGGGTCATGCCTCGCTGGCCACCACGCAGGTGTACACGCACGTGTCGGCGACTCATCTGCGCAAGACCTATCGCAAGGCACACCCGAGGGCCTGAGGCAGGCGAGATGGGTATCCGTAGAACCGGGCAACAGGATCTGGACGAGGTCTGGCGTCGTTACAAGGAACATAACGACCCGCAGGCGCGCGACGAGTTGATCCTGGCCTATTCGCCTCTGGTGAAGTACGTGGCTGGTCGCATGGGCAGTGGTCTCCCTCCGCACATCGAAGAGGCCGACCTGGTGTCCTACGGGCTTTTGGGCCTTATCAGCGCCTTGGAGCGCTTTGATCCTTCCCGCCATGTGAAATTCGAGACCTACGCTATCGCCCGCATCAAAGGCTCGATCCTTGACGAGCTGCGAGCCTTGGACTGGGTACCGCGCTCCGTGCGCAGCTGGGCACGCAAGGTCGAAGCCGCCGTGACCACCCTGGAGAACCGACTGGGTCGAGCTCCTACCGACGAGGAGGTAGCCGCTGAGCTGGGTGTACCGGCGGAAGAGTTCCAGGAGATCTTGAACCAAATCAGCTGCTCCACCATCGTGGCCCTGGACGAGTTCTGGGATACTGCCGTGTCTGGCCAGGAGAAAGCCGCTCTGATCGAAACGATCGAGGATAAGGAAGCGCGCGATCCTCTCCAGGAATTCAGGACGAGTGCCTTGCGGAAGACGCTTGCTGACGCTATCCGCCGGCTGCCCGAGCGGGAGAGGGTAGTCATCGGCCTCTACTACTACGAAGGTCTCACTCTCAAGGAGATCGGGGAGGTCCTGGGAGTGACCGAGTCCCGGGTCTCCCAACTGCACACCAAAGCCATCCTTCGCCTACGCGGCCGTATCAAGGAAGATCTCGATCTGGAGGCCTTGGTCAGGTGAGAGCGGCGGGGAGTCAGGCCCTGGTCTAGACCTTGGTCGAGTGAGGTCCGCTGCTGGGTCGGATGCAGGGGCGTCGGGGGCGACACTTTCGTGTGGTAAACTGCTGCGGCTGTATCCACGACCCTGGAGAGTTACTGTTTCGGCGGTGCCGCGGCCGCGGTTCCGAGGCAGCCTCCAGCGAGGACGAGTATCACAAAACCAAAGTGAGGTAGCTCCATGCCCGTCGTTTCGATGAAGCAGCTCCTCGAAGCAGGAGTGCACTTCGGTCACCAGACCCGCCGCTGGAACCCCAAGATGAAGCCTTACATCTTCACGGAGCGCGGCGGCATCCACATCATCGACCTCCAGCAGACGAGCTTGCTGCTGGACAAGGCCTATGAATTTGTCCGCAATGTTGCGGCAAGGGGCGGCACCATCTTGTTCGTTGGCACTAAGAAGCAGTGCCAAGATGTGATCCGCGAGGAGGCCAGCCGGGTGGGCATGCCTTACGTGTCCCATCGCTGGCTGGGCGGGCTGCTCACCAATTTCTTCACTATCGAGAAGCGTATCCGGCGCATGCACGAACTCCGCAAGTTGAAAGAAGAGGGACAGCTCAATCTGCTGCCCACCAAGGAGCGCATGAGTCTGGAGCGGGAGCTGGAGAAGCTCGAGGTCAATCTGGGTGGAGTCGCCAACATGACGCGGCTGCCTGACGCGGTCTTCGTTGCCGACCCGAAGCGCGAGGCCATCGCCACCAAGGAAGTGAACAAACTCGGGCTCCCTTTGATCGCGCTGGTGGACACCAACTGCGACCCCGATGAGATCGATTTCGTGATTCCAGGAAATGACGATGCCATCCGCTCTTGCAGCCTGATTGTCAAGACGTTGGCGCGGGCGGTGGAAGAGGGTCGGCAGAGGATAGAGATATCCGAGTTCTATCAGTCCGAAGCCGCCGGCAGGGGGGAGTCGACCTCTGGAGCGGCACCGTATTTCGAGGAGTCTAAGTACGCAAGGGACTACGAGATGTTGGACGCAGATGAGGCAAGCGCCGGCGGGGCACTCTCGTGAGCGGGGGGAGGAGCGGAGCTGACGCGAGGTAGAGGCGAAGCGGCCCTTTGCCGTGCGCAGACTTTCCGGGAGGAAGCGGCTCCCGGCGGCGAGCAGACCGTAACGGAGTAGGCGCCTCTCTCTGCGTGCCGGGTCCGGGAAGGGGCCCGGGAAGTGGTGAAAACGACCAGGTTCTATAGTCTCGATGGAGGCATAGCGTGAATATCGATGCAGGATTAGTGAAGAAGTTGCGGGAAGCTTGCGGGGCCGGGATCATGGACTGCAAGATGGCTCTGGCCGAGGCCCAAGGGGACATGGAGGAGGCCATCAAGATCCTGCGCAAGAAAGGCATGGCGACTGCTGACAAGAAGTCGTCTCGGGCCACGAATGAAGGCATGGTGGAAGCTTATATCCACCCGGGAGCCAAGATAGGGGTCCTGGTGGAGGTCAACTGCGAGACCGACTTCGTGGCTCGCAACGAGGAGTTCAAAGCTTTTGTACACGATGTGGCGATGCATATCGCGGCAGCCAGCCCGCTGTGGGTGAACCGTGAAGACATTCCAGAGGAGGCCCTGGCCGGCGAGAAGGAGATCTACGCTGCTCAAGCCAAGACGTCCGGCAAGCCCGACAGCGTCATACCGAAGATCGTCGAGGGTAAACTCAACAAGTGGTTCACCGAAGTCGTGCTCATGGAGCAGCCCTTTGTCAAGGACCCCGACAAGACCATCGATGAGCTGCGGCGGGAGCTGGTGGCCAAGGTGGGTGAGAACATCGAGATTAGGCGATTCGCCCGCTTCCGTGTGGGCGAAGGAGCGGTTTGAGAGGGACGGCTCCAGGTGACAAAGGTCCGGGCGTTGGCGGCGGCCGTGGCGGCCCGGGCGACAAGGGTCTGGGCACGATGGCGTGACGTGGGTAGCCCGACCCGGGTCGGGCTGGTGTGAGGAGAGTGGAGGCGATGGGGAGATGACCGCACACCCAGTCTGCAAGCGGGTGCTACTGAAACTGAGCGGGGAAGCCCTCATGGGTGACCTGGGCTACGGCATCGACCCCGACCGGTTGCGGGCGGTGGCTCTGGAGATCAGCGAGGTCGTCGCGGAGGGCGTGGAGGTGGCTGTCGTCGTCGGAGGTGGCAACATCTTCCGCGGTGTATCCGGGGCAGCCCGAGGTATCGAGCGGGCGACGGCCGACTACATGGGCATGCTGGCCACGGTCATGAACTGTATCGCCTTGCAGGACGCCTTGCGCAAGCTCTCGACCGACAGCCGGGTGCTTTCGGCCATACATATGCAAGAGATCTGTGAGCCGTACATCCGTGGCCGGGCTATACGCCACCTTGAGAAAGGGCGGGTGGTTATCTTTGCCGCCGGGACCGGCAACCCCTTCTTCAGCACCGACACAGCCGCTGCCCTCCGGGCTTTGGAGATCGGGGCAGAATGTCTGCTGGTCGCCAAGAAGAAGTACGACGGTATATATGACGCCGATCCGGCAGTCGACCCGAACGCTCAGCTCATCGAACACATCAGTCATCGCGAGGCTCTTGAGCGTGGCCTGCGGGTGATGGATTCGACAGCTTTCTCGCTGTGCATGGATAATGACCTGCCCATCATGGTCTTCAACATGAGCGTGCCTGGCAATGTTCGGCGGGTGCTCCGGGGAGAACGGGTGGGCACTATCGTCACGACAGAATAAAGGGAAAGGGGGCTGGCATGGTTCGCGAGTTGATCGCCGACGGTAAGCGTCGCATGGAGAGCGCGGTCGAAGCACTTCGGAGCGAATTCAACGCAGTGCGGACAGGGCGGGCTTCCACCGGGTTGCTCGACCGTATCCACGTCGATTACTACGGGACCAAGACCCCGCTCAAACAGCTTGCCAGCTTGGCCACTCCCGATCCGCGCACCATCTCCATAACCGTTTTCGACAAGGCCGCCGTCAACGCGGTGGTGCGGGCCCTGCAGGAGTCCGACCTGGGTCTCACGCCCAACACCGACGGCATGATCATCCGCCTGAACGTTCCGCCCCTCACGGCGGAGCGAAGAAAAGACCTGGTGCGCCTGGTCAAGGGCATGGCGGAAGACGGCCGCGTAGCTGTCCGCAACGTCCGGCGCGACGTGATACAGCATCTCAAAGACCTAAAGAAACAGGGCGAGATCTCCGAGGATGACGAAAAGCGGGCGGAGGAAGAGGTGCAGAAACTCACCGACACCTACATCGATAAGATCAACGACCTCCTCCGACATAAGGAAGAGGAGATCCTCGAGATCTGACGTGAACTTGCGCTCCTGGCTGAGCTGGTTGCGGCGCCGGCCAGGGCGCCGCCTCATTTCGGGAACGGCAGAGGCTCCTCCCGCGGGGTTTCCATATCATGTCGCCATTATCATGGACGGTAACGGGCGCTGGGCGCGCCGGCGACATCTGCCGGTCAGTGCTGGTCATCGGGCGGGAGTGGAGGCTGTACGTCGCGTCATCGAGGCAGCTCGCGATCTGGGGATAGGGCAACTGACCCTTTACTCTTTCTCCACTGAGAACTGGAGCCGGCCTACCGAAGAGGTCCAGGCGTTGATGCGACTCCACGCGGAGATGATCGAGAAGGAGGTGCCGACCCTCCACAAGAACGACTGCAGGGTGGTGTTCGTCGGACGAAGACAAGGGCTGGATACCGACCTGCTCAGCAAGATGACCTGGGCGGAGGAGCTCACAGCCAACAATCGGCGCATGATCCTTTTCATCGCCTTCAACTATGGGGGGCGGCAGGAAGTACTCGACGCGGTGCGCAAGGCGGTGCTCGAGGGAGCGGACCCCACGGCGTTGAGTGAAGAGGAACTTGCCCGCCATCTCTACTCTCCGCTCATGCGTGACCCTGATCTGGTGATCAGGACCTCCGGCGAGAAGCGGCTCTCCAACTTCTTGCTGTGGCAGACCGCCTACTCTGAGTTTTACTTCTCTGAGAAGCTTTGGCCGGATTTCGGGAAGGAGGACCTCATCGGGGCCCTGGAGGACTACGCCAGTCGGATAAGGCGCTTCGGCCGAAGAATAGAGGACCGCGATGCTCGGTAAGCGGGTCCTTGTCGCTGTCGCGGGCATCCCCATAGGCCTAGCCGCAGTCATCCTGGGCGGGTACTTTCTCCTGGGTCTGGCCGTCATCCTCACCGTGCTGGGGCTTCACGAGTACTACCGGCTGGTGCGGGCCTATCGACCGAATCTGCTGGTCGGCTATCTGGCTGGTCTTACAGTAGTGGCGACGTCATACTTCTTCGGACAGCGGGGTGTCCTCTTGGGGCTGGGGGTGCTCCTGCTGTTGAGTTTCTTTTGGGCTCTTGGCGGGCGACTCGGGGAGCACCTGGTGGCGAGGATGGCTGTGACCAGTTTCGGAGTATTCTGGGTGGCCATCGGCTTCGCTTACGTGCTCTTGGTGAGGGAGTTCGAACATGGCCTGGCTCTTACCATCCTCCTGCTCGCTTGTACGATGGTGAATGACACCTTCGCCTACTTTGTGGGACGGGCCGTGGGGCGATACCGCATGGCTCCTCGCATCTCCCCTAAGAAGACCGTGGAAGGGGCCCTGGGCGGTCTGGTGGGGTCACTAGTAGCCGCCATCCTGGTGAAGGTGTACTCACCCTGGCTAGGTTGGCAGGACGCGCTGGTGCTCGGCCTTATCATCGGGGTCGTGGGTCAATGGGGTGACCTCTTCGAGTCTGCGGTGAAGCGCGATTTCCGGGTGAAGGATTCCGGCGGCCTGCTGCCCGGGCATGGCGGGATACTGGACCGGTTCGATGCGGTTCTCTTTGCAGGGGTGGCCACCTATTGGGGGGCCGTGGCTCTCCTAGGGGAGGCCGTCAAGTGAGACGCGTGCTCGTTCTGGGGGCGACCGGTTCCATCGGCGTCCAGGCCCTGCAGGTGGTGGCCGGAAGCAGCGACCTCCGTGTGGTGGGTCTGTCTTGCCACCGCAATGTCGGTCTGCTGCTGGAGCAGGCTCTTTCTTTGCGGGTAGACGACGTAGCCGTGGCGGACCCTGAGGCGGCCTCCAAGTTTCCTCTCTCACTGTACCCAGAGCTGCGAGTCAGAGGGGGCCCGGACGGGCCGGCCCGCCTGGTGAGAGAGGTGGAGGCTGACCTAGTGCTCAACGCCATCGTCGGGTTCGCCGGGTTGGAGGCCTCCCTGACTGCAATCGAGGAGCAGCGGGTCTTGGCCTTGGCCAACAAAGAGAGCTTGGTGTGTGCTGGCTCACTGCTCACCCGACTGGCCCGGGAGAAAGGGACGCGCATCCTACCCGTTGACTCCGAGCATTCAGCCCTTTTCCAGTTGGTGGAAGCAGCTGGCCGTTCTGCCGTAGAGTGGGTAGTGATCACCGCGTCCGGGGGGCCTTTCCGCGGCTATGACCAGGAGAGACTCCGTCGGGTCGGGCGGGCGGAAGCTCTGGCTCATCCTACCTGGGTCATGGGGGAGAAGATCACCGTCGATTCGGCCACGCTCATGAACAAAGGCTTGGAGGTGATCGAGGCCCATCATCTCTTCGAGCTTCCCTATGACCGCATCAAAGTGTTGGTGCACAAGCAGTCCTTGGTGCACGGGCTGGTAGGTCTCGCGGACGGGGCCGTGCTTGCCCATCTTGGTCTGGCCGACATGCGGGTGCCTATTGCTTATGCCCTTTTCTACCCTGAGCGACGCGGCAGCGGGGTGCCGCTACTGGACCCGACCCGGGGTCTCTCTCTGGACTTCGAGCCGGTGGATGACGAGGTCTTTCCGGCAGTGGAGCTAGCCCGGGAGGCTGGCAGGCGCGGGGACCGGACAGCGTGTGCGTTGAATGCAGCCAATGAAGTGGCGGTGGGAGCCTTCCTGGCGGGTCGACTGTCGTTTCTGGGTATATCCGAGGTAGTCAGCCGAGTGCTGGAGCATGCCGAGGAAGGGCCGGTGGGAACCTATGAGGAGGCGGTAGCCGTCGATGCCTGGGCACGGCGATTGGCAAGCGAATTCTGTGCGGCTCAGCTGTAGAGCCCACGATAAGGAGTAAGAACGTGATCAGCGTTCTGGGATGGATCGTTGCTATCGTGGGGCTGGGATTCCTGATCCTGGCCCATGAGTTCGGCCATTTCATCGTGGCCAAGGCCACGGGTATGCGCGTCGAAGAATTCAGTCTGGGCTTCGGACGCTATCTGTGGAGTCGGCGAATAGGCGAGACAGTCTATGGCATCTCCATCCTCCCGCTGGGTGGGTATGTGCGTGTGACCGGGATGCACAAGGAGGAATTCGAGGCCCGAGTGGCGGAGGCGGAAGAGGAGGAGGCGGCGGGCCGGCAGGCTGCGTCTACGCGGCAGACGAGGAGCCGAGACAGACGGCGGCCGGGCGACCCAGAGGACCGCCTGGCCGGGCCGCGGGCCATTTCGGCCGCCGAGATAGCAGCGACTCCTCTCGAGCGCCGCTATTACGCCCATCCCCTTTGGCACAAGCTGCTGTTCATAGTCGCAGGTGTGACCATGAACGTCCTGGTCGCTTTCGTCCTCATCTGGATCGTGGGTGCGACTCAAGGGGAGACTGTGGCCAGCACCCGGATCGAAAGCGTGGATAGTGGTACGCCGGCAGCGGCCGTCGGGCTGCGGGCGCAAGATACCATCGTCGCTATCGACGGCGAGAAGATCGAGACCTGGGAGGAGCTGCGTACTCGGATTATCACTCGACCTAATCAGAGAGTAATCCTGACCGTGGAGCGCGAAGGTTCCCTCTTGACCGTAGAAGCGACACTATCCGAGAGGGAGGAAGGCATCGGCTACCTCGGCATCCGGCCTTACGCGATGCACAAGGAACTGGGGATGGGTGGTGCTTTAAGTTACGCAGGCCGGACGCTCGGGAGCATGTTCAAGCTGATCTTCGTAGGGATCAAGATGATGTTCACCGGGGAGGTCCAGGTCACCGGCTCGCAGGGTCTGGCCGGGCCGGTGGGCATACTCCAGCTTTCCAGTGAAGCTTTCCAGGGTGGGTACTACCTGATGCTACTCGCCCTCATCAGTGTCAACCTGGCCGTCTTCAACATGTTGCCGCTGCTGCCTTTGGATGGAGGTCACGTGCTTTTCAGCCTCATCGAGAAGGTACGGGGGAAGAGCGTATCCTTGCGCGTTTTTGAGCGGGTGTCGATGGTGGGGCTCATCATGTTCTTGGCCCTCTTCGTCATCGCCACCGGTAATGACATCGGCCGGATATTGGGCGGGTAGGGGCCCCTGCTCATGGCTAGTCCAGTACAGGTGATACTGGGCGGGGTGCCTGTGGGGGGCGGGGCTCCTATTGTGGTGCAGTCGATGACCAACACCTCGACCCACGAGGTGGACCTGACCCTCATGCAGATCCGGGCTTTGGCTACGGCCGGAGCCCGCATCGTGCGAGTGGCGGTCCCCGACGCTGAGGCTGCCGAAGCCCTCAGGGCGTTGGTTGCTGCTTCTCCGGTGCCGCTGGTAGCGGATGTGCATTTTGACTATCGCTTGGCGGTAGCAGCTCTGCAGGCGGGGGTGGCGGGAGTCCGCATCAATCCGGGCAATATAGGCGGCCTGGCCGCGGTCAAGGCGGTGGTAGAAGCGGCTGAGGAGCGAAGGGCGGTCATCCGGGTGGGGGTGAACAGCGGCTCACTGGAGCGGACCCTGCGCGATCTTGAACGGAAGGACCCGGCCAAAGCGCTGGTGGAGTCGGCTGTTCGAAACTGTGACCTACTGGCCAGCCTGGGCTGCGAACGCATCAAGGTCTCGGTCAAGTCCTCATCGCCGCTGGTGACCATCGCCGCCAACCGGGAGTTGGCGCGCCGGGTGCCCTACCCACTCCACGTAGGCTTGACCGAGGCGGGTACGGCGGGTCTGGGGGCGGTGCGCAGCGCGGTGGTGTTGGGCGTTCTCCTCTCGGAGGGCATAGGGGACACTATCCGGGTGTCGCTCACCGGGGACCCGGTGGAGGAGGTCAGGGTCGCGCTGGAGATACTTCGCACTTTGGGGTTAGCCCCCCGAGGCCCCCGGGTTATCTCCTGTCCTACCTGTGGCCGGACTCGACTGGACGTCGAGGCCCTCGCCTTGGCGGTGGAGCAGCGGCTCCAGGAAGTCGGGGAAGATCTGGAGATCGCGGTCATGGGTTGCGCAGTCAACGGCCCCGGTGAGGCGCGCAAGGCCGACTTCGGGATTGCCGGAGGCGAGGGGGAAGGGGTGATCTTCGCCAAGGGTCGTCCGGTACGCAAGGTGGCGGAAGCCGAGTTGGTGGAGGCTCTGTTTGCTGAGATCGCAGCCCGTCGATCGCGGCCGACAGAGCCGATGGAGAGCAGCCGGGACTGCTAGACTGTGCGGGTCGGCCGGTGGCAGCGTTGCAGTGGCCGGCGGGTCGTAGCCTGTGTGGGTGCCAGGAGGGACAGATGCGGGCGAGTGCCCTATTCATGCCTACGGTCAAAGAAGATCCAGCTGACGCCGAGGCGGTCAGTCATCGGCTGATGATCCGTGGTGGCTTCGTCCGCCAATTCGCGGCGGGCATCTATGTGATACTGCCCCTGGGCTGGCGGGTGATGCGGCGTATCTGCCGGATCATACGGGAAGAGATGGACCGCATTGGCGCGGTAGAGCTATCGATGCCCACGTTGCATCCGGCTGACGTGTGGCAGGCCAGTGGGCGGTACCAGGCCATCGGCCAGGAGATGTTCAGGTTGAAGGACCGCGGCGGCCGGGACATGGTCCTAGCCATGACCCACGAGGAGGTCTTCGCCTGGTTGGCCGCTAGGGAACTGCGCTCCTATCGTGATCTTCCTCAGATCTGGTACCAGATCCAGTTGAAGTTCCGGGACGAGCCGCGCCCCAAAGGCGGGGTGCTCAGAGTGCGAGAGTTCTTGATGAAGGACTCCTACTCTTTCGACCTGGACGAGGCTGGTCTGGAGGCTAGTTACGCCAAGCACATCCAGGCCTATGATCGTATCTTCGCCCGCTGCGGGCTGGAGTTCCTCCGCGTAGAGAGCGACAGCGGCTTCATGGGTGGAGCCCAGGCGCATGAGTACATGGCACCGTCGGCCGCGGGTGAGGACCGGGTGGCGGTATGCGATTCGTGTGGTTTTGCCGCTAATGTGGAGCTGGCTCGCTCCGTGGCTCATTTCCCCAGTGTGTCGCCGGCAGCTGCCCGGGGGCAAGCGGAGGGAGGGACGACAGGCGTTGGTCCCCTCGAGGTAAGCACTCCTGAGCAGCGTACCATCGCCGAGGTGGCCTCTTTCCTGGGCGTCCGGCCTTCCGATCTCATCAAGACGCTGGTATACGTGGTCGAAGGGACGGCCGAAAGGCGATATGTCGTCGCCCTGCTGCGGGGTGATCACGAGCTGCACGAAAACAAGCTAGCGCGGTACGTGCGGGGGGCTGTCCGTCCTGCCAGTGCAGAGGAGGTCCTTGCAGCCACGGGCGTCGAGATCGGCTTCCTGGGGCCTGTGGGGTTGCGCGAGCGGGGACTGCGACTGGTGGCCGACCAGGCGCTGGACCCAGCGGGCCCTGCCGGCTCCCGGGGGTATGTGGCCGGCGCCAACAAGCCCCATGCTCATTTGACGGTGGTGGTGGGCCGGGATTTCCAGGCCGAAGTGGCTGACCTCCGTGAAGCGCAAGCGGGCGAGGGATGCCCCCAGTGCGGACGGCCGCTCACCATCCGCCAAGTGATCGAGGTCGGGAATATCTTCAAGCTGGGGACCAAGTACTCTGTCCCGCTGGGGGCCACGGTCCTTGACGAGAAGGGACAGGAACGCCCCCTCGTGATGGGCTCTTACGGTATAGGTCCGGCTCGCATTGCGGCCGCGGCGGTCGAACAGAACCACGACGAGCGGGGTATCATCTGGCCCAAAGCGATCGCCCCCTTCGATGTCCAGCTGGTGCAACTACAGACCAACGATGAGCAACAGACGCGGGTAGCCGCTTGGCTGCACGACACCTTGGAGAGTTCTGGTCTTGAGGTGCTGTGGGATGACCGCGACGAACGACCGGGCTTCAAGTTTGCGGACGCCGAACTCATCGGTTGTCCGGTGCGGATAACGGTGGGAAAGAAGGTGCGTGAGGGCAAGGTGGAGATGGAGCGGCGACGCGGAGGGGCGCGGGAGGAAGTGTTGGTCGAGGAGGCGGTCGAGCGGGCGCGGTCGCTCTGGGAGAAAGCTGAGTAAGGCGGGGGTTTGTAGGTACTGGGGTCTCAGGCATCCGGACCGGCCCCGGCTTTCCTGAAGTATAGCTGCTTCAGTTGTGGGCGGGGTGCAGTGGTGATATAATCCACACGCAAACCAAATCCGTAATGTTCTTGTGAAGTGGGTTAGGCAGGCCCACTTTTCTTTTACTTGGGGAAGTCCGCGATGGCGCTGAACGAGGATTGGTTGCAGCAGGTCATCGACCGCGAGGTCGAGGGCGTCGAGCTGGTCGCGCTGGAAGAGGCTGGCAATCGCCGGCGTAGGATCGTGCGTCTTTACATCGACCATGCCAGCGGGGTAAACCACGAGCTTTGTGCGCGGGTATCAGCAGTGGTGGGGGCGGCACTCGATGAACTGGATCTGATAGAAGGGCCGTATACGTTGGAGGTCAGTTCCCCCGGTATCGAGAGGCCGCTGCGCAAGCGCAGCCATTTCGAGGCTCAGGTGGGCAAGCAGGTGTACGTCAAGACCAGGGTGCCTTTCGAAGGCGGTAAGGTCCACCGTGGTCTACTGAGAGAAGTTACAGGTGAAGAGATCGTCATGGAGGAGGCAGGTCGGGTGGTGCGTATCCCTATTGGGGAGATAACCACGGCGCACCTGGTCTACGACTTTAGATAGGGGAAGGGAATGAACAGGGAGACAATCGAGGCGCTCCGCCAGATAGAAAAAGAGAAGAACATTCCCTTCGACGTCCTCATACGGGCGCTGGAGGACGCGCTGCATTCAGCCTACCAGAAGACTCCGCATGCAGTACCTTTCTCCGAGGTCGTGATCGACCGGGATACGGGAGAGATCCACGTTTACGAGCTGGTCTTTCCCGCCGGTCACGAGCCGGTGGCCGATCCGGAAGGCAAAGTCGACGGCACGCTTGCCGAGCGCCGGGAGATCACGCCGGAGGATTTCGGCCGCATCGCCGCGCAGACTTTCAAACAGGTCATTTACCAGCGCATACGTGAGGCAGAACAGAATGTGGTCTTTCAGGAGTACTCACGTCGCATCGGTGACCTGGTGACGGGATGGGTGCGGCAGTCCGACAGTCGTTACACCCTGGTGGATCTGGGTCGGGGGATCGAGGCCTATCTGCCCAAGAGTGAGCAGGTCCCAACGGAACGTTATGAACACAACATGCGTTTGAAGGCGGTGATCAAGGAGGTCTCGCACAACCCGAAAGAGCCTCCCATCATCCTCTCCCGGCGGAGCGAGGAATTGGTCAAACGGCTGTTCGAGCTGGAGGTTCCCGAGATCGGGGCGGGTCTTGTCGAGATCGTAGCGGTGGCCCGTGAGCCCGGGTACCGCTCCAAGATTGCCGTGGTTTCTCATGCTGACGGTGTCGATCCCGTCGGTGCCTGTGTGGGCCCGAGAGGCTCGCGGGTACGCATGGTGGTGTCAGAGCTGCGGGGAGAGAAGATCGACATCATCCCGTTCGACAAGGAACCGGCGCGTTTCGTGGCCAAGGCTTTATCGCCCGCTCGGGTGCGGGAGGTCATACTGGACGATGAGCGCAGGGAAGCCACTGTCGTGGTCCCGGATGACCAGCGGTCTCTAGCCATCGGCAAAGAAGGACTCAACGCTCGCTTGGCCAACCGGCTGACCGGTTGGAAGATAGACATCAAGTCCGAGACTGAGATGAGCGAGGAGGAGGCGCTATACGCCACCCCTGAGGCCGACACGGCTGTGGTCGATGGCAGATGTCACGCCATGACCGGGGCGGGCAAGCGCTGTCCCAACGCAGCTCTGCCCGGCAGTCTATACTGCGGTCTGCATCAAGGAGCGGCTGGTGGCTCGTCCTGAGAGACAATGTGTCGGTTGCGGCCGGCGGGGACCGCAGGATGAGTTAGTACGGCTGGTGCTCGAGCCAGGATCTGTCCCGGCTCGGGTGGTGCTGGACATGGGCAAAGCCAGACGGGGAAGAAGTGCCTACCTCTGTCGGAGCCAGGCCTGTCTAGATAGGGCGCTTCGCCGGAAGGCTTTCAACAGGGCGTTTCGGGTTACCGTGGAGGTCGACCGGGAATTGGTGCAGGCCGCGGTCTGCGAGACGAGAACCGGCTGAGGGGCCGACGGAGAAACGGCAGGTGTTCTGTGGCAAAGAGACGGGTCTACGAGATAGCGAAAGAGAGAGGGCTGACCAACCAGGAAGTGCTGGAGCGCCTGCGCGCGGCCGGTCTCGAAGTCAAGAGCAGTGTCTCGACTGTCGAGGACATCGACCTGGCCCGGGTTTTTGCCGAGCCTGGAAGCCAGGTCACCCTGTCGTCCGGCCCGAGCCTCGCCCAGCCGGTCGCGGCGCCCGCCCAAGCGACCCCGCCGCCCGCCCCGGGAGCGCAAGCGCCGGCGCAGGAAGCGCAGGCACGTGCGACGGCAGCCCAACCATTCGCCCAGCCCGCGCGGCCGGCTGCCCGGGAGGGGCAGGCCCCCGCAAAGGAGGCTCAACCGCCCGCTCGGGTTCCCCAGCCTGGGGCGGTTAGGCAGTCGGCCACGAGGCCTGAGGGAACAGCCAGATCGGAAGTGCCGAGCAGGAGCGGAGCAGAGCGGCCTGAAGGTCAACGGCCAGAGGGGGCGCGTCAGGGGGGACAGCGCAAGCCGCCCCGTCCCCGAGGCCGCGGTCCGCGTCTAGAGGACCTTCCTACGGTGGTGGGCCCTGGTGTGCCTCTGCGTAAAGGGGTGAAGCCGCCTGAGCATGTGGTGAGCAAGGAGGAACTGGCACGTATCCAGGCGGAGAAGGCCGCCAAGGCGGAGAAACCCGCGAAGCCGGAAAAGCCGACGAGACCAGAGCCAGGGCGTAAGGCCCCGAGCTCCGCCATACCGGCGCCCCGGCCGACGCCCGTGCCCTTGCCGCCCAATGCCGGTCCTCGGCCACCGGCTGCCGGCGTAGGCCGGGGGCACCGGGCGGCCATGCGAGAGCAGTTCGAACGTCGGGAGCGCGCCTCTCGCCTTGTAGAGCCGCCCATGCCGGATATCTGGGCTGAGGTGGTCGACCAGGACCCGGTGGTTCTCCCCGAACGACCTGCTGGCCTACCCCCACGAGTGCGTAGGGGGGACAGCAAGTCGACCAAGCGGCGGGTGATCATCGACTCGCAAGCGGGGCGCAAGGCCGGCAAGGTCGGCCCGCGCGACCAGCGGTCGGGAGCCGAAGCCGTAGCCGAGGCTCCAGCGGCGAAGAAGAAGGCTCCTCCCGGGGTGGAATCTCCCGTGAGGATAAAGAGTGGAGCCAGCGTCAAAGACCTCAGCGAGACCTTGGAAATCAGCGCCAGTGAACTGATCAAGACCCTGCTCAAATTGGGGGAGATGGTGACCATCACCCAGTCTCTGTCCGATGAAGCCATACTGGTGCTCGCTGAAGAGTTTGGACGGCAGGTGGAGATCGAGCACGCAGAGGAGGAGAAGGAGGGCCTCGACCAATTCCTGGATGATCCGGCCGATCTCGTTCCACGACCGCCAGTGGTTACCATCATGGGCCATGTTGACCACGGCAAGACCTCTCTGCTCGATGCCATCCGCGAGACTGAGGTGGCTAAGTCGGAGGCGGGAGGGATCACCCAGCATATCGGTGCCTACCAGGTCACGCATGAGGGCAAGAAGGTCACTTTCCTGGATACGCCCGGGCACGAGGCCTTCACCGCCATGCGGGCCCGCGGCGCTAAGGTTACCGATGTAGCGGTGATCGTGGTGGCGGCCAACGACGGTGTCATGCCGCAGACCTTGGAAGCTATCAGCCACGCGCGGGCGGCAGGGGTTCCCATGATCGTGGCGATCAACAAGATAGATCTCCCGGATGCCAATCCTGACCGGGTGAAGAAACAGCTTGCTGACCAGGGTTTGGTCCCCGAGGCCTGGGGTGGCGACACGGTCACGGTGGAGGTCTCAGCCAAGCAGCGTCTGAATCTTGACGAGCTGATGGAGATGATCCTGCTGGTTGCCGAGGTGCAGGAGCTCAAGGCTAATCCTAAGGCTCCCGCCTCCGGGGTAGTGATCGAGGCTCAACTCGACGTCGGTCGGGGGCCGGTGGCCACGGTCTTGGTGCAACGGGGGACACTCCGCATCGGGGACGCTTTGGTCAGCGGGGAAGCGTACGGCAAGGTAAAGGCCATGTTCGACTTCAAGGGAGCCTCGCTGACGCAGGCCGGCCCCTCCGTGCCGGTGCAGGTGTTGGGCTTCAACACGGTGCCCGTAGCCGGAGACTTTGTCATGGTAGTGAAGGACGAACGAGAAGCTCGACAGCGGGCTGAGCAGCGAGCCGCGCGGTTGCGTCAGGAGCAGTTGGCCAAGGCGCGGGGCGGAGCGGCTAGCTTGGAAGAGTTCTACCGTAGGCTGAAGGAAGGGCGAGTCAAGGAACTGCCTCTCATCATCAAGGCCGACGTCGTAGGTTCGGTGGAAGCCTTGCAGGATGCTCTCCGCAACATCAGCCGGCCCGAGGCCAAGATCGAGGTGATCCATGCTGGCGTGGGGGGCATCAACGAGTCGGACATCATACTGGCCTCGGCCTCCAAGGCTGTTGTCATAGGCTTCAACGTACGGCCCTCGGCTGCAGCCAAAGCGCTGGCCGAGCAAGAGCAAGTGGATGTGCGAACCTACCGCGTGATCTACAAGGCGATCGAAGACATCGAGGCGGCCCTGGTGGGTATGCTCGAGCCCGAATACGTCGAGCAAGAGGTGGGCACGGCGGAAGTCCGGCAGATCTTCCGGTCGTCGCGGGTCGGCACCATAGCCGGTTGTTATGTGCTTACCGGCAAGATCACGCGCTCGGCCAAGGTGCGCCTGGTCCGTGATGGTCAGATTGTTTACGACGGGACCGTCGACTCCTTGCGACGGTTTGCCGAAGATGTGCGCGAGGTGGCCGCTGGGTACGAGTGTGGGATCCACCTCGCCGGGTATGATGACATTCGCGTCGGCGATGTGCTGGAAGCCTACGAAATGAAGGAAGTTGCCCGTACCCGCTAGGAGTGACAAAGGCTACGTAGGGATCATCTCGGCCGAATTGCACTTCCCGGAGGTCGGTTCGCTCAAAGGCAAGCGGGTGTATCTCCGGCGGATCCGAGAGTACGTAACCCGCAAGTTGGATGCCTCTTTTGCCGAGGTCGGGTACAGTGACCTCTGGCAACGCTCTCGGGTCATCGTCGCCGTGGCCGCCTCAGACGTACAGGTCCTGGAAGGGATGCTGGAAAGACTGACGAGGTATCTCGATTCCGAGGAGTGGGTGCTTGTATCCTGCTCGAGTCAGGTGGTGGACGTAGATGCGGAGTACTAGTTCATATCGTATGCGTCGG